>Ga0310811_10002811_pt1 | contig 21828 bp, 21 predicted proteins | sample YCmetagenome_FD_207642 | JGI IMG/M metagenome (GOLD analysis project Ga0310811, IMG submission 207642) | Soil microbial communities from experimental microcosm in Duke University, North Carolina, United States - YC | ecosystem: Engineered > Artificial ecosystem > Soil microcosm > Unclassified ...
CGGGGCTGACCACCACCGGTCCGGACGCGGTCAGCTCCAGCACCGCCAGGCCACGCTCGGAGGTTCCGTCGGGTTGGAAGCGGAAGATACCGTTCACGCCCGAAAACCCGTTGGGGTCGTTCAGCGCGGCTGCGGTGTAGCGGTGATAAGCAGGACCTTGCGCCAGCAGTGCCACCAGCGACACCGCGTCATAGGCCAGCGACGCGAGCTGCGCCGGCGCGGCGCCATAGGTGGTGCGATATTTGTTGACGAAGTCGGCGTCGGCATTGGGCGCGGGCGCGGCATACCAGCTTCCTTCCAGCGCCGATTCCCGCGCCAGTCCCCGGTCATCGTCCCACAGACCGGTGCCCAACAGCTTCACCTTGTCCTTGGTGACGCCTTCGAGCGACAGGGTTGGCGCGATGGCGCGCAGCAAGGTGCCGCCCTGAGCGATCAGGATGGCATCGGCACTGCTCTTGGCGATGGCGCTGGAGGGGGTGGCCACCGATCCCGCATCGGGCGCGAAATGCTCCACGTCCACCACATTGCCATGCACGGCCGCGACGGAATCCTGAAGCGCAGCCTCGGCGACGTTGCCGTACGCCGTCTGCGGCACCAAGGCGGCGAACTGATGGTGACCATTGGCGGCGGCATAAGAGATCACGCGCCGCACTTCATTCTGCGGCATGAAGCTGATCAGATAGGCGCCATTGCCCGCCACGCTCTTCTCGGTGGAGAAGGCCAGCACCGGCACGCCCCGGTCGCGCGCAATCGGCGCCACCGCCTGAACCGATGGCCCGAACAGCGGGCCGACGATGACCTCCGCGCCCTGGGATAAAAGCTGCTGCGCCGCCTGCGCGGCGGCCGCGCCGCCATTGCCCTCGTCGGCGGTCATCAGAAGGATGTTGGGATTGCCGGAATCGAACATGGCCAGCTCGGCGGCCTTGAGCATCGACTGGGCAAGGTTCCGGGTCCCGGCCACGCTGCTGGTAAACGGCAGGATCACCCCCACCCGCACCGGCACCTGACCCGGCGCCATGCCGGGCAGGCGCATATAGCTGGATTGGTCATGGTCCAGGGGGTTGCCGGCGATGGGCGCCGGTGGCGGTGGCGGGGCCGGGACCGGCTTGGGGGCTTCGGGGGGATGGGTGCACCCGGCTATCGCAGCAAGGGCGGCAATGGCACAAAAGCGACGGACAAAACTCGGCATCGGCAATCCTTTGACGCGCAACCTTAAGCCCCCGGCTAATCCCGGTAAATCGCCAGACCATGAAACCGGCGACCATAAAAACCACCAAATGGGCGATTTGGCGGCAGGGCTTTATATCGTCGCCACCCCGATCGGCAATGCCCGCGACATCAGCTTGAGAGCGCTGGACGTGCTGAAGAGTTGCAGTGTCATTGCCGCCGAAGACACCCGCGTCACGGCACGGCTGCTGGCGATCCATGGCATCGCCCAGCCGATGGTTCCCTACAACGACCATAACGGCCAGCAGATGCGGCCAAAGCTGCTGGCACGGATGGCAAAGGGCGAGGTTGTGGCGTTGGTCTCCGACGCCGGCACGCCGCTGGTGTCCGATCCCGGCTTCAAGCTGGCACGCGAAGCCATCGCCCTGGGCCTTTCCGTCGTCGCCTTGCCGGGGGCTTCGGCCGTGTTGACGGGTCTGGCGCTCAGCGGCCTGCCGTCCGACCGCTTCCTGTTCGCGGGCTTTCTGTCCGCCAAGGCGGGCGAGCGGCAAAGCACGCTGGAAGAATTGAAGGCGGTGCGTGCCACCCTGATCTTTTTCGAATCGGCCCAGCGGCTGGCGGAGTCGCTTGCGACGATGGCGACGGTTTTGGGGGACCGGCCCGCCGCGGTGGCGCGCGAGCTGACCAAGCTGCATGAGGAGGTGCGGCGGGGCACGTTGCCCGAGCTTGCGGCGCATTACGCCAAGGCTGGCGCACCCAAGGGCGAGGTCACCATTCTGGTCGGCCCGCCGCGGGAGACAGTCCTCGACAATGCCAAGACCGATGCCGCCCTGAAAGCGGCACTGGCCTTCATGCCGGTCAAGGCGGCCGTCGATTTGGTGGCCGGGCTGACCGATGGCTCGCGCAAGGCGCTCTATGCCAAAGCCTTGGAATTAAGGGCGCTGGAGTTGAAGGATGAATAGCCGGCAGGACGCGGAGCGCCGGGGCCATAGCAGCGAAAGCAGGGCGGCCCTGTGGCTTAGGCTCAAGGGCTATCGCATCCTGGCGCGGCGGCTGAAGACCCATGCCGGCGAGATCGATCTGGTGGCGGCGGCACCCTTCGGCCCGGTCTGCTTCATCGAGGTTAAGGCGCGCAACCTGGCGCGCACCGCGGCCGAAGCGGTGGGAGAGAGCCAGCAAGCTCGCATTGCCCGCGCCGCCTCCCTATATCTGGCCAGCCGCCCTCAGCTTGCCCGCCGCGGCAGCCGTTTTGATATTGTCGCCATCGCCCCCCGCGGTTTTCCGGTGCATCACCGGGATGTATGGCGGCCCGATTTTTAAGAAGAGACCAGCATGGCCCTGACCGTCGCAATCCAGATGGACCCGATCGAGAAGATCGATATCGGCGGGGATTCCACCTTTGCCTTGGCGCTGGAAGGCCAGGCGCGTGGCCATAAGCTGCTTTATTACGGTCCGCGCGACCTAACCTTTCGTGATGGCAAGGTGACGGCGCATGTGCGTCCGCTTTCGGTCAAGGCGGTACGCGGCGATCATTTCGCGCTGGGCGAGGCTTCCGTCTATGACCTGTCGGCGGCCGATGTGGTGCTGATGCGCCAGGACCCGCCGTTCGACATGGCTTATATCACCGCCACCCATATCCTGGAGCGCATTCACCCTGCGACCCTGGTGGTCAACGATCCCCGCCATGTGCGCAACGCGCCGGAAAAGCTGTTCGTCACCGAATTCGGCGAATTCATTCCACCGACCCTGATCACCTCCGACCTGCGCGAAATCCGGTCGTTCCGCGACGAACACAAGGACATCATTTTAAAGCCGCTGTACGGCAATGGTGGCGCCGGTGTCTTCCGAGTGAAACAGGATGATGAGAATTTCGGCTCCCTGATGGAGATGTTCACCCTCTTCTACCGCGAGCCGGTGATTGTGCAGCGCTACCTGCCAGAGGTGCGCAAGGGCGACAAGCGCATCATTCTGGTGGACGGCGAGTTCGCCGGCGCCATCAACCGGGTGCCGGCGTCGGGCGAGGCCCGCTCCAACATGCATGTGGGCGGGCGGCCCGAAGCCACCGAGCTGACGGCGCGCGAGCGGGCGATCTGTGCCGCCATCGGCCCCGCATTGAAAGAGCGCGGGCTCATCTTCACGGGCATCGACGTGATCGGCGACTATATGACCGAAATCAACGTTACCTCTCCCACCGGCATCCATGAGGTGCGGCGCTTCGGCGGACCCGACATCGCTGCCCTGATTTGGGACGCCATCGAAAGACGACGCAGATGATTACGCTCCGACGTTCCGAAGACCGTGGTGGCACCAAGATAGACTGGCTGGAGTCCCGGCACAGTTTTTCCTTTGGCGACTATTACGATCCGGCCAATGAAAGCTTCGGCGCCCTGCGCGTGATCAACGAGGACTGGGTGAAGGGCGGGGCCGGCTTTCCGCCCCATCCCCATCGCGACATGGAGATCGTCACCTATATTCTCGATGGCGCCATCGCCCATCGCGATTCCAGCGGCGGCGGCGGCACTATCCGGCCGGGTGAGATCCAGCGCATGAGCGCAGGCACCGGCATCGTCCATGCCGAGTTCAATGCCAGCCCGACCGAGACCTGTCATCTTCTTCAAATTTGGATTTTGCCTTCAAAGCGTGGCATTGCCCCGGGCTATGAGCAGAAGCGGATCGATCCGGAAGCGGTGCGCAATCACTTCGCCCGCATCGCCGCGCCCGACCCGCGCGAAAACGAAGTGCGCCTGGTGCAAGACGCAGAGATTTGGACGGCCAGACTCGATGCCGGTGTCGAGGCGATTCACCCTCTGGTTCAGGGCCGCAAGGCCTGGCTGCACGTGGCCAAGGGCGAAGTCAGCCTGGGCGAGGAAACCTTGAGGGCCGGCGATGCCGCCGCGATCACCGATCAGACCCAGATCGCGGTCAAGTCCAATACCCCCAGCGAAGTGCTGCTGTTCGACCTTGCCTAAAGCGTGGCTGGCCGGTCTGCTGGCGTTTCTGCCTTTCTGTTCGCCGGCCTTCGCCGCGCCATCTGACAATCAACTCTATGTCTGGAACAGGGTCTGGACGGGCCCGGTACGCGCGGCCGTCGCCGATTTCGCGGATGTCGCACAAGGTTGGCGTGTCCTGGTGGCGGAAAGCGATGCGTCCGGCCGGCTGAGGCCGGTCGCGGTGGACTGGGAAGTACTTGCGGCGACCCACCGTCCTGTCACCGCCGTCATCCGCATCGATGGCCAGTTGCCGCTGGGCGCAAAGGGCCATAACCCCGAACGCATTGCCGCGCTCGTTCATGGCCTGCCCCGGTCCGTCACGGAGATTGAAATCGACCATGACTGCGGCACCGCCAGGCTGACGGATTACGCCCGCTTTCTCAGCGATTTGCATGGGCGGCTCGCCCCGCGCCGTCTTTCCATCACCGCCTTGCCCGCCTGGCTCGGCGCCCGCGATCTGGATGCCGTGCTGGCCGCGGCCGATGCGCTGGTGCTTCAGGTCCATGCTGTCCGCGCGCCTCATAGCGGCCTGTTCGATCCACGGACGGCGCGTGCCTGGGTCGATGCGCTCGCGGCCCGGGATGCCAAGCCTTTCCGCGTGGCGCTGCCCGACTATGGCTCCCAGATCGTCCGGGACCAGAACGGCAAGCTGATTGCCGTGGAAAGCGAGATGCCGCGTCTTGCCGGTGGCGCCTCTGCCGAGGAGCTGATGGCCAAGCGCATTTCGCCGGCCTGGCCTGGTTTCGCCTGCCGGTGGCGGGCGATGCCCGGATCTGGAGCCCGGCCACGCTCCGGCTGGTGATGCGCGGCTTCGAGCCGGCCGGCCGGATAGGCGCTGTGCTGCTGCCGGGCAAGGTGGCCGGCGCTGCAGACGTGACATTGCAGAATGATGGCGACACCGACCTGCCGCTTCCTGCGCAACTGATCCTTCCACCCGGTTGCACCCTGGCCGATGCGGTTAACGGTTATGCGCTGCATACAGAAGCACAGCGATATTCATTCACACGCCTTCAAAACGCCCTGTTGCGCGCGCATCATCGGCGTATCGTCGGTTGGGCGCGTTGCGTTGAAGCTTCCCCTCAAATCCAGATACGTCCGTAGCGCGCTTCTTGCCTCCTGTGCGATGGCGAGCGCGGCTCTGGCCTGCGGACCATTCTTTCCCTCTTCCATTCTCAGCGACCGGACCGTCAGCCTGAAGGCCGTGCCGCGCAACAGCTTTGCTTTTGAGGCGGCGCATCTGGCGGCGCGCGCCCCCGGCCAGGCGGCGGACAAATATTGGGACGAAGAAGAACGCCGCGCCGCCCAGGACAAAGTGGAAAAGGCAAATCTGTCACCGGCCCAGGCGCTGGCGATTGCCGCCATGCGGGGCAGCAGCAGCGGCGATGCGGCTCTGCTCAAGGCTGCGGAGCTGCCACGCGCCATTGCACTTTACACCGCCGGCGCGGCGGATTTTCATGCTGGGAACTATGCCGCCGCGCGGGAGCGTTTTGCCGCCGTGCTGGCCATGCCCGCGGGCGATGCGGCCCCGCGGGTGCTGTGGGCGGCCTATTCCCTGGCCCGGACCGATCTTGCTCTCGGCGATCTGCAAAAAGCGGAAAAGGAATTCGCCGATGTCCGGCATCTGGCCGAAGCGGGCGCACCGGACGAACTGGGCCTAGTCCCCGCCAGTCTGGGCGAGGAAGCGCGGCTGCATCTGCGCGCCGCGAACGCGATTCTAGGCGCGGCCCCGATACCTCTCACGCCACGGCCACTGTCCGCAGAGCCGGCCCCCGATCCCGACATGGTGCTGGCGAAAGCCCGGCTTTCGCGCGCCGATGCGTCCGCTTACGGACGGGAAATGCATGCGGCGGCCGCTCTCTACGCGCGCCAGGCGGCTTATGATTCCGATGTCGGCATTCAATCCCTGCGGGCCGTGGCCGCCAATATCACGGCGGATCCCGTACGGCTGGACGCCACCATCGCCGATCCCTTGCTGCAGAAGCTGGTAGTTTCCTATGCCCTGACGCGCGAGGCGTTCGAAGCTTTCGACATGGACTATTCCGGCGCGGCGTCCAAGTTGAAGCCGGTGGCCACCGGCGACGGCAAATGGATGGAGCCGGAAACCGCATCCCTGCTCACCGGCGTCATCGATGCGCTGGACCGCGCCCATGTTGCGGCACCGGCGGCTGCCGACCGGTTGGCGGCGCTGGCCTACCGCACCGGCCGCTTCGATCTGGCCCGGACCATGGCGGACAAGAGCCATACGCCCATGGCGGAATGGGTGAAGGCCAAGCTCAGCCTTCAAGCCGGAGACCTGGCCGGTGCGGCAGCTCATTATGCCGCCGCGGCGCGCGGCTTGCCGTCGGCCGACATGGAACCGGACAATGCCCCGCTTCTGGTGGGCGAACAGGGCGCGGTGGCGCTGGCGCGGGACCAGTATGTGGATGCGCTGCGCTTTCTTTATTCCACCAAGACCTATTGGTCGGACAGCGCCTATATCGCCGAACGGGTTCTGACGGCCGATGAACTGAAGACATTCGTGGACGCGGAGGTGCCCGCTTCGCGCAAGCCAGACTGCCAGCAGAATGTCTGGGAAGAGACACCCGATCGCGCCGGCGCTTTGCGCGATCTTCTGGCGCGCCGCCTGATGCGCGAGAAACGCTACGACGAGGCGCTGCCCTATTTCTGTTCAACCCAGACACGCAACCTGGCGCAGTCTTACGCCCGCGATGTTCGTGCTGGCGCCAGCGGATGGGACAAGGTCGGGCGGGCGCGCCATTTGTTCCAGGCCGCCCAGATCGCCCGCAAGAACGGGATGGAGATCATGGGCACGGAAGTCCATCCCGATTATGCGGTGTATGAAGGTTCCTACAGCACCAACGATCATGTCGACGAACTCAATCCGGCCGACCGCAAGCTGATAACGGCGGCTGAGCGAAGCCGCGTGCGCACCAGCACGCCGTCGCCCGATCTGCGCTTTCACTATCGCTATGTTGCGGCCCAGGAAGCGCAGGATGCCGCCGGCCTTCTGCCGCCAAAGACCCAGGCCTTCGCCGCCGTGCTGTGCGCCGCCACGGGCTGGATGCTGGACGCGCCCGATGGCGGCAAGCGCGGCTGGAGTATCTATCAGCGCTATGTGAGGGAAGGCGCCCACATACCCTGGGCCGCGCATTTCGGCCGCGGCTGCCCCGATCCGGATTTCGACAGCGCCACCTTTCTGTCGCGCAACGTCAGGGCGCTGGAGCGCAGCTTGGCGCGGCACGCTATTTTTGGGCGGCGATCACACTGATTTCGATCTTGGCGCCGCGCAACAGCTTGGCCACCTGGACGAAGGCGCGCGCCGGATAGGGCGCGTGGAAATAGCTGGCATAGACTGCATTCACGGCCGGAAAGTCGTCGATGTCGGTGACATAGACCGTGGCCGAGACCACATCGTTCAAGGTGAGGTGCGCGGCTTTCAGTTCCAGCGCGATATTGTCCAGGGCGCGGCGGGCCTGGGTGCCGACATCCTGTTTGCTGTAATCCACCTTGCCGGCGGGATCGAAGGGCAGGGAGCCGGAGACGAAAACCAGCTTGCCGCTCTGGATGGCCTGCGAATAAGGCCCGATCGCCTTGGGCGCATCGGGCGACTCGATCAGGGTTTTTTCGGCAAGGGCCGGCGTGGCGATCAGCAGAAAAGCGGCGGCAATGATGGCGCGCATGATTCAGATCCCCTTCAGCACAGGTCAGCCTCCCCCTTCGCGCACAGCGCGGCAAGGGGCGAAGCGGCGCAGCCCGGCGCGCGTCAGCGCAGTGAGCCGCGCGAGCCGGGGCCTGCCCGTAGCACCGTCAGGTGCCAAGGCGGAGGGGGTTGGAAAATTACTTCACCAGGCCGAAGCGGCTCTTGTAGCGGGCGTCGATGCCCGACAGCGGGAAATAGATGAAGACGTCGGTGGTACTGAACTGCCGATCGATCACCGCGCCCGCGCCAATGCAGCAGCCGGCCCGCACATAGCCCTTCAGCATGGCCGGCAGGCTGCGAATGCCCTCGCGCTCGTCGATCGCGTCCTTCGCAAGCCGATTCATCTCGACATACAGGTCGGGCTGGGCGCGCACCTTGAGATGTTCGGGCATGGGATGGAAGTGATGCAGATAGGCGAGCGGCAGCGCCATCTCTTCCACATCGGTGCCGGGCAGCGAGGCGCAACCGAACATCAGGTCGATGTCGAAGCGTGCGACATAGGCCATCAGGCCTTTCCAGAGCAGCTGCATGGTGCCGGGCCGGGCACGGTAGCTTTTGAGGATGCAGGAACGTCCCAGCTCCAGATATTTGGTGCCCTCGGGCAGGCCCGCCAGCATGGCCGACAGATCATATTCGCTGGAGGTATAGAAGCCGCCGACCTTGTCGGCGTCCTTCTTGCGCGTCAGGCGATAGGTGCCGACCACCAGGGGCTGGCCGTCTTCGTCATGGGCATCGCGGTCCACCACCAGAAGGTGGTCGCAGACATCGTCATATTTGTCGAAGTCGCGCTTGAGCTCGCGCATGCGCGGAGACGGGATGGCACTCATCTCTTCGTAGAAGACGGTGTAGCGCAGGCGCTGCGCCTGCTCGACTTCGTGCTCGGTTTCCGCCAGGCGCACTTCCAGGGCGCCCGAGACGGCCAAAACCGGCCATTGTTCCAGGCGTCCTTCAAACGGTCCGGCTTCGTAGATGTTGACCACGATCGTTTCCCACTTGGCGCGCGACGAGTCCCCCACGACTCAACGACGCACCGGCTCCAGAGAGGGCTTAGACCCCTTTTGCGACAATTTGGCCAATTTTACCCCAAGGGCCGGGACACTTCCAAGGGCTGAGCCGATTTTTTGTGACTTTATACCGGGTTAACGCCCAGTTCCGCGGGGCGGGCGGACCGCCGCGCCAGAAAGGTGAACAACAACAGGGCTGGAACTCCGATCAGGCCGCAGCCCATGAAAAACAAGGCATAGGCATTCATCAGTCCCACATGCGGGGTCATCGATTCCACGGCCAGACCGGAAAGGCCCTTCAGCAGCTTTCCGGCCCACGCATAGGTCGAAGACAGCAGGGCATATTGCGTCGCGGTGTACCCAAGGCTGGTCAGGCTGGACATATAGGCAACCAGGGTGACGCCGGCCAAGGCGATGGCGAAATTGTCCAGCCCCATCACCAGGGCGAAGGCGACCGGACCATGCGCGTAAGGCAGCACCGCATAAAGGGCGGTGCCGGCCATCTGACTCACGCAACCCAGTATCACGGCCGGCATCAATCCCAACCGCAGCGACAAAAATCCGCCGGCGGCAACACCCAGGAATACACCGACCAAGCCAAAGCTGCCGCGCACCGCGCCGACCATGTCCTTGCTCAGGCCCAGGTCCACATACATGGGATTGTACATCGGTCCGCTGACAAAGTTGGGAAGCTGGAACAGGCTGATCGCCAGCAGGATGACAATGGCGCTTGGCCCAAAGGCGCGGAAGAAAGCGATAAAAGGACCGATAATGGCGTCGAACAGGCCGCGCGGGGTCCATAACGGCGCCTCCTTTTGCTTTTCGGCCAGGACCTGTTCGCCCCGCACCGGCTCCGCGGCGAAGAATGTCGCGACGATCATCGCCGCCATGACCGTTCCGTAGACCAGATAGGCCTCACTCCAGCCGATGCGCTGGGCGATGGGAAGAATGACAGCTTCGCTCATCAAAAGCGCGCTGCGATAGCCGATGGTATAGGCGGAGGTGAGAAGCCCCAGCTCGTCCTTGTCTCTGGCGGATTCGATGCGCCATGCGTCAATGGCGATGTCCTGGGTGGATGAGGCGAAGGCCACGACAAGCGCACAGACACCGAGTTGCACCAGACCATGGGCGGTGCCGCTGAGAGCCATGGCGATCAGGCCCGCCGCGACGAGGACCTGCATCAACACGATCCAGCCGCGGCGCTGGCCCAGACGGCCAAGCGCTGGAACGCCAAGCCGGTCCAGAAGCGGTGCCCAGAAGAATTTCAGGGAATAAGCGAGCCCCACCCAGGAAAGAAAACCGATGGCGGAGAGCGAGGTATGCTCATCCCGCAGCCAATAGCCGAATGTATTGCCGACCAGAACGAAGGGCAGGCCCGAGGAAAACCCCAGCGCCAGCATCACCAGCACTTTGGGCGCAAGATAGTCGCGGAACCGATAGCGTCGGCGAGGCGAAACGGTCATGCCGCGACGATATGCGAACCCTCTTCGTCGGGGAACAGCGCCAGGAACATTTCCTCAAGCTCGGCAGGATCCACCGGCTTGGTGAGAAAACCATCCATGCCCGCCTCCAGACAGGTGCGGCGCCCGGTCTCCAGCGCGTCGGCGGTCAGCGCCACGATGGGCGTGCGCGAACGATCGTTTTCGATCTCGGCGGCACGAATGGCCTGGGTCGCTTCGACACCGTCCATGCCCGGCATATGGATGTCGGTGAGCAGAAGATCGAAGCGGCCCGTGGCCATGGCCTTGACCGCATCGTTGCCCGTGGTGACTTCGGTGACGCGATGGCCGCGGCGGCGCAGCAGCTCGCGGATCAGCATCATGTTGATGGGATTGTCTTCGGCCAGAAGGATATTGAGGCCGTTCCCGGACGGTGCCGTCTGATTTTGGGCAGGCGTCGCCGGCTTTGCGGCGTGGGGCGTGGCGGGCTGATCTTCGGCGAAAGGCGCGGTGGAAGCTCTGAAGGCAGGTGCGGCATCGTCCTCAGTTTCAGGCGACCATTCTGCCTGTGGCGTGCCCACCGAGACGGGTCCTGCCGCGGCCCCGCGGCACAGCGCAAGACGAGACACCAGCGAAGCCTGGCGCACCGGCTTGACCAGATAGCTGACAAAACCGATGGCGCGCATGTCCTCCAGGCTGCCGCGCGCACTGGGCGCCAGCAGCACCACCGCGGGAACGGCGGGTTCGGGATGGACAATCAGTTCGGGCACATTGCCGGTGCCGGCATCGATCAGGGCGGCGTCGGCCTGACTTTTGGAGTCGGCGGGAATGCCGCCGGCCATGGCAATCTGCAGATAAAGACCTTCGCGCAGCGCGGGATTGTGGCTGATCACCGCCACGCGCATGCCCGCGAGGGGTTTGTCATTCTCGGCAGACGCGACGGCCTTGCTGGGGACGGTGAACCAGAAGCAGGAGCCGCCGGTCTCCCCGAACAGGGGCGGGGCCGCATCCACGCCGATCTGTCCGCCCATCGTGTCGACCAGGCGCTTGGAAATCGCCAGCCCCAGGCCCGTGCCACCGAACTTGCGCGCATGGCTGGAATCGGCCTGCACGAATTCCTCGAAAATCTCCTGCCGCTTGGCGGGGGGCACGCCGACACCTGTGTCGCGCACGTCAAAGCGCAGGAAGACGCCGTCCTCCACGGGCTTGACCTCGATACAGACGCCGCCGCGCTCGGTGAACTTCACCGCATTGCCGACCAGATTGGTGATGACTTGGCGCAAACGCCCCTCGTCGGCCCGGATGGTCAGGGGCACGTCCGGCGTCACGATGACCGTCACCTCCACACCCTTGGCGTGCGCGCGGGGACAGAGCAGCTCGGCCACGGCGCACAGCATGGTGCGCAGATCCACCTCGTCTTCGTCCAATTCCAGCATGCCCGCTTCGATCTTGGAAAAATCCAGGATGTCGCCGATCAAGGTCAGCAGCGCCTCGCCGGATTGGGTGATGGCCTCGGCATAGGTACGCTGCTCGGGGCGCAGGTCGGTTTCCAGAAGCAGGCGTCCCATGCCCAGCACGCCATTCATCGGCGTGCGGATCTCATGGCTCATGGTCGCCAGGAATCCGGATTTGGCGCGGCTGGCCTCTTCCGCGGAATCGCGCGCTTCCGTCAACGCTTCCTCCAGCACCTTGCGCTCGGTGATGTCGCGGCCCACGCTCTGCACTTCGACCAGGCGGCCATGGGAATCGCGCACCGCGAAATCTTCCCAGGCGATCCAGCGATAGCCATGGGCGGTCTTCACATGCTGGTCATAACCGGCGCGGTTGCGGCCCGATTCCAGAAAGCTTCCGAACAGCGGCGCGCGGCTCTCCGGATGGGGCTCCGGCGCAAAGGGATAGCCGATGGCGCGCCCCGGCGTCAGGCCGAACAACTTGAAGAACGCGTCGTTGCCATAGGTGAGCCGGCTGGAAGCATCGCGGCGGAAGATGGCGTCACCCTGCGCGTCCACCAGGCCCTTATAGCGGGCCTCGCTCTGATTCAGCCGCCCATTGATGGTGGCGGCGTTCTTGAGCGAGGCCTCCAGCCGGCCGGCGATGGTCTTAAGCTGTGTCGCCTGCTGGGTCAGCATGCGCTCGCGCTCGCGCGTGGAGAGCAGGTGGTTGAGCAGGCAGGCCAGAGCGACCGCCAGCACGCAGCCGAAATTGAAGGGGCTCAGGAAGCTCAGCCGGCCCCAGATCAGCACGTCGCCAAGCGCCACCACCAGCAGGGCGCCGGCGGCGAAGCCAAAGACGATCAGAAAAATACGGATGATCCGCGCCGCCACGAAAAAGACGCCCAGAGCCTGAGATTTTCGCCCGTATTGTGACCGGGCGTACCTTCAGAAACGTTTAAAGTCCCCGCGGCCGGATTAACGGTTTCGCCAGCTTCGGCTTACCGCCGATTAATACAAATTCCCCCTTTTGTTTCAGCGGCTTATGGATAGACCCGGCGGCTGTCACAAAAGCTTTGCAGGACTGTGATGTTCGTGGCGTGGCGCGGGTGTGAATTTCGCCCGTCCCAAGCTTTCGGGGTCGTCTTTGACCGATATCAGTTTGAGCGAAAATCCGCCGCATCTGGCCGCCCTTTCCGACCGTGCCGCACTCGCCCGCCGGGCTGGCGCGGGCGACACGCGCTTCCGCTGGCTGGCGCTGGCCGCGGCGCTGGCGGTCGTCCTGATCTTTGCGGGCGTGATCACCTCGCTGCTGATCGGCGCCATGCCCGCCTTCAAGGCCTTCGGTTTCGGCTTCATCACCGATGAGGCCTGGCGGCCCACGCGGGAGCATTTCGGTGCGCTGGGCTCGATCTACGGCACCCTGGTCACCAGCACGATCGCCATGGTGATCGCGCTGCCGGTCGGCATCGGCGTCGCAATCTTCCTCACCGAGCTTTGCCCGCGGCCCCTGCGTCGGCCGATCGGCATCGCCATCGAGCTCCTGGCCGGCATTCCCTCCATCATCTACGGCATCTGGGGCCTGTTCGTTTTCGCGCCCTGGTTCCAGACCCATGTGCAGGAGCCGATCATCAACGCGGTCGCCGATGTGCCGCTGCTGGGTACGCTGCTGGGTGGTGCGCCCTTCGGCATCGGCATCTTCACCGCCGGCCTGATCCTTTCGATCATGATCCTGCCCTTCATCTCCGCGGTGACGCGCGATGTGCTGGAAACCGTTCCCAGCGTGCTGAAGGAAGCCTCCTACGGCCTGGGCTCCACCAGTTGGGAAGTGATGTGGAAGGTCTGCCTGCCCTTCTGCTCCACCGGCGTGGTGGGCGGGGCCATGCTGGCGCTGGGCCGCGCCCTGGGCGAGACCATGGCCGTCACATTCGTGATCGGCAACGCGCACCGGATCGAACCCTCGCTGTTCGCGCCGGGCACCTCGATCTCGGCCACCATCGCCAATGAATTCACCGAGGCGACCAGCGAGCTTTACACCGCGTCGCTGATCGAGATGGGCCTCTTGCTGTTCGTCATCACCTTCATTGTGCTGGCCTGCGCGCAGCTGATGCTGCGCCGGCTGGAAGCGGGCAAGGGCAAGAAATGATCGCCATGAATTCAGGAAGGGGGCGCGCCCTTTATTTCCGCCGCCGCTTCGCCAACACGGCCTTCATCGCGCTTTCGCTGGGTGCGGCCCTGTTCGGCCTGGTCTGGCTCGCCTTCATTCTCTACGCCCTGCTGAAGAACGGCATCGCGGCGCTGTCGCCCACCCTGTTCACCCAGGCCACGCCCCCGCCGGGCAGCGCTGGCGGCCTGGCCAATGCCATCTTCGGCAGCCTGGCGATGAGCATCGGCGCGGTGCTGCTGGGAACCCCCATCGGCCTTTATGCCGGGACCTATCTGGCGGAATATTCCCGCTCCGGCGGCGCAGCCCATCGCTTCGCCTTTGTGGTGCGCTTCGTCAACGACATCCTGCTGTCGGCGCCCTCCATCGTCACCGGCCTTTTCATCTATGAGGTCGTGGTGGTGCGGATGGGCCACTTCTCGGCCATCGCTGGGGCCCTGTCGCTGACCGTGATCGTGATCCCGGTGGTGCTGCGCACCACCGAAAACATGCTGATTCTGGTGCCCGATGGCCTGCGCGAGGCCGCAACCGCACTGGGCGCGCCGCGCAGCTTTGTGATCAAGACCGTGACCTGGAAAGCCGCCAAGGCGGGCATCATCACCGGCGTGCTGCTGGCGGTGGCGCGCATCTCCGGCGAGACGGCGCCGCTGCTCTTCACCGCGCTCAACAACCAGTTCATGTCCACCGACATCACCAAGCCGATGGCCTCGCTGCCGGTGGTGATCTTCCAGTACGCCCTTTCGCCCTATCAGGACTGGCACGACCTGGCCTGGGCCGGCGCCCTGCTGGTGACCGCCACAGTGCTGATCCTTTCCATCATCGCCCGCATCCTCGAAAAGAAACGAGCCTGATATGGACACCGCAGTTCACATGCAGCCGGCACACTACGCCACCGTTCCGGTGGGCGACAGGGCCAAGGTCGATGTTCGCGACCTCAGCTTCTATTACGGCGCCACCAAGTCGCTGAAGAACATCACCCTGCCCTTGATGGACCGCAAGGTGACGGCGTTCATCGGCCCCTCCGGTTGCGGCAAGTCGACCTTGCTGCGCGCCATCAACCGTATCTTCGAGCTTTACCCCAACCAGCGGGCGGAAGGGGAAATCATGATGGATGGCGAAAACATCCTGAAGGCCAAGGACCTCAACCTGCTGCGCGCCCGCATCGGCATGGTGTTCCAGAAGCCCACGCCGTTTCCGATGTCGATCTATGACAACATCGCCTACGGCATTAAACTCTATGAAAGGCTGCCGCGCTCGGAGATGGACGGGCGGGTGGAGCATGCCCTGACGCGCGCGGCCCTGTGGGGCGAGGTCAAGGACAAGCTGAATGCGTCCGGCCTGTCACTGTCGGGCGGCCAGCAGCAGCGTCTTTGCATCGCGCGCAGCGTGGCGACGCGGCCCGAAGTGATCCTGCTGGACGAGCCCTGCTCGGCACTGGACCCGATCTCGACCGCCAAGATCGAAGAGCTGATCGAGGAGCTGGCGGCCGACTACACCATCGTGATCGTCACCCACAATATGCAACAGGCCAGCCGCGCCAGCGACTATACGGCTTTCATGTATCTGGGCGAGTTGATCGAATATGGGGCGACCGAGAAGATCTTCACGGCACCGGACAACAAGCGCACCGAGCAATACATTACTGGTCGATTTGGTTGATAGCTCGCTTTGCTAACTCGAGGCGCTGCCACGCAACATAGGCGCGTAAGTTGTAGGCTGGCCATCGCGGATAGTTACTCTGCTGCGCATCACTGGCAATTTGACGCGCGGCTCGAACCTCGCGGTTCAGCTCTTCGATTATAGACATAACGGTTACTCCCGCCAGAAAACGACGCACTAATTTTATCAGATGTCGCTTTAGACGTAATCCTCCTCCGTCGTCTCGTCGCGCAGCGACGGACCGACGGTAGCACGGAAGACCAGGGTCAGCAGCCAGCTCACCAGCAGATTGGCGATCAACGCGCTGACCGCGGCATAGCAAGGCACCGTCAGGCCGAAGATGTGCAGCGGATAGGTTGAGCTTTTGAAGCCCAGCTCGATCACCATCCAGGTGCCAAGCCCCACACCGACCGCCCAGCCTGCCAGCAGCGCCCGCGGGTCCAGCCGCACATACAGCGCCAGCAGCACCGCCGGCACGGTCTGGCAGATCCAGATGCCGCCCAGCAGCTGAAGCTGGATGGCATAAGTCGTCTGCAATTCCAGCACGAAGAACAGCGCGCCCAGCTTGGCGAGGAAGGCCACGAGCTTGGCAACCTTGGCCTCGGTCTGCGGCTTGCAGTCCGGCGCGATGAAATCCTTGAAGATATTGCGGGTGAAAAGATTGCCGCAGGCGATCGCCATGATCGAAGCCGGCATCAGCGCGCCGATGGCGATGGCGGCGAAGGCAAAACCCGCGAACCAGCCGGGGAACATGTGCAGGAACAGGGCCGGCACCGCGAAATTGTTGCCGAAGCTTTTAAAGCCCTGGGCGTATTCGGGCATGGTCGTCACGCCCGCCGCCAGGGCCATGAAGCCGAGCAGGGCGATCAAAGCCAGGGCGACCGAATAAGCCGGCAGCACCATCGCATTGCGCCGGATCACATGGCGGCTGGAGGATGAGAGCAGCCCCGTCACCGAATGGGGATAGAGGAACAGCGCCAGCAGCGAGCCCAGCGCCAGGGTGATATAGGCAAAGCCCGCGCCAAGACTGTCTGGCGGCGCCGGGGGCAACAGCAATTGCTTGGTCGGCACGGCGGCGAACATCTTGCCATAGCCGCCCAGCTCCGCCGGAATGATGATAATCGCGGCCAGCACGGTGATATAGACCAGGATGTCCTTCACCACCGCGATCAGGGCCGTGCCGCGCAGGCCGGAGGTATAGGTGAAGGCCGCCAGCACGATGAAAGCGATGAGCAGCGGCACCGATATCGTGCCTAGCAGCGGCAGATGCACCGCCCAGTCCAGCCCCAGCGCGGCGATCACCACCTGCATGCCGACCAACTGCAGCGCGATGTATGGCATCACCGCCATCAGACCGGTAACGGCTATGGCCAGCGCCAAGCCGCGATGACCGAAGCGGCCGCGCACGAAATCGGCCGCCGTGATGTAGCCATGCTTGTTCGCCACCGACCACAGGCGCGGAAAAGCCATGAACAGGACCGGATACATCAGGGCCGCGTAAGGCACGGCGAAGAAGCCGCTCGCGCCCGCGCCAAACATCAAGGCGGGCACGGCGATGAAAGTGTAGGCGGTGTAGAGGTCGCCGCCCAAAAGAAACCAGGTGATCAGCGTGCCGAAGCTGCGCCCGCCCAGGCCCCATTCATGCAGCTGCGACAGGTCGCCGGCGCGCCAGCGCGAGCCAAACAGGCCCAGCAGGGCCACGAAGACGAAGAGGCCCAGGAAGACAACAAGGGTCGCGCTCATTTGCGGCGGCTTTCCTGGTACAGATAGACCGGATAGATCGAGGCGGCGGTCAGGAAGATGCCGAAGATCTGCCACCAGTAGAAAAAGGGAATGCCGAACAGGCTGGGCTCGACGCGGTTGTAGAACGGCACCCAGACCCAGGCGGCGTAAGGCACCAGCAGGCACAGATAGACGGGATGGAATTTCAAACTGTCCCCCTCGAATCCCCTATTCGGCAACAAGACGCCGCGCGGCTTTTTTATGGTCGCGCCGGGAGGCGCTTCGCGCTCCCGGCCACTCCGTTTTATGCCGGCCCACGCGGCGCGCTTGCAAGTTCGACGTCTCTATTTCGCCGGCGGCGGCACAAAGTCCTGGCCTTCGGGCGCCTTGCTCGCGTCCTTGGGCACATAGCGGGTGCTTTTCACCGGGCCTTCGCCTACCAGCATGATGATCGCCGGCCCGGTTTCGGCCTTGGCCCCGTCCCAATGGATGGTGTTCTTGATGTCGGTGACGAAGGTCCCGGCCGGGATCGGATACATCTTGTCCGGGTCATAATGGGTGCTGGACGACACCCACCACGAGCCCGACACGACATAGATATAGCGATCGGTGGAATGGAAATGGGGCCGCGAATTGTGCCCCGGATCCCATTTGATCAGGACGCCATAGATGCCCGGCTTGTTGGGATCGCCGAACAGATTGGCGCTGTGCTCGCCATTCTCGCCCTTCCACGGAATGTCCTTCCCGAAGATCATCGGGATGTGGCTGGGATCGGGCAGCGGCTGGCTGGTCTTGGGCGGCCCCTGGGTCAGGAGCTGCTGCTGAGTCTCAGCCAGAACCGGTGTTGCGATCAGGCCCGCAAAAGCCAGCGCGGCAACAAGATGGCGCATGATCTTGCCTCCTAGCGCGGCGGACCCATGTCCTTGCCGTTTTCATCCACGCCCTGAGTCGTGTTGGGGCCGGTGCCCGCCAGGACCAGCACCGCGGGTTCCTTCTCGCCGGTGCGCGCGCCATCCCAGTGAATGCCCCTCAGCTTGTCGACCGCCACGGTGCCGGCATGAACCGGAAAGGTGGTGCGCTCGTCATAGACAGTGCTGGTGGACGTCCACCAGGTGCCGGAGACGACATAAGCGAAGCGCTCATTATTGTGATAGTGCGGCTTGGAGAAATTGCCCGGATACCAGATGTACTTGACCATATAGGGGCCGGGCTTGGCCGGGTCGCCATAGAGGTAGCACATCTGCATCTTGCCGACCGTGCCGGTGCACTTCTGATCCTTGGGCAAGGTCGCGGTGACGCGGCTTGGGTCCGGGGCCGGCCCGATCGGATCGTTGACGGTGACGCCGACCTTGGGATCCTTCTGGGCCAGAGCGGCAAAACCGCCCGCGCCGATGGCAACGCCCACGCCGGTGGCCAGGGCAAGCTTGATGACGGAACGCATTTTTCTCTCCCCATGAAATTGGTGAGAGAACAATAGGCAGGAAGTGCGACAGCTCGCAACGCGCGGGGCTTTTGGATCGCGTTCGCAAGTGCAGCGAAAACGCGCGATAACTGGCTTTAAGCGGCTCTTCTGCCCACAAAGACCAGAGCGATCCCCGCCAGCACGGCGACCACGCCCGCGGCGGTGGGAATCCAGACGGTATGGTCTTCCTGGCTGTTCAGCTCCAGCGGTCCCACCTTGGCCACCGGCTTGGTCTCGGTCCAGCTCACGCGGCTGAAGAACAGGCCGGCTATGCCCAGCACAATCAGCACCACGCCCAGCATCGCAATCGGTCTCATCAATCCCTCCCAGTATCGGGTGGCAACGGGCTGAAGGGCGTGAAAGTTCCGAAGCGATTGATGCCGCACGAAGAGGGCGGCGCTATGCTGACGCCATGATGCAAGGCGCGCCGCTGAATCTGGCCACACTGCTGCTCGATCAGGGCCGGCCGCTGGAAGCGCGGCAGGTGCTGGCGAACGCCATCGCGGGCGGCGAGGACAGCGCGCCGCTGCGCAATCTGATGGGCCTGATCCTGCACCAGTTGGGCGACCTGGCGGGCGCCGAACGCGAGCTGCGCCAGGCCGTGCATCTGGCGCCCCATGATGGCGGCGCCGAATTCGCGCTGGCCTCGATCCTCAACCGGCTGGGCAAGGAAGATGAGGCCGAGGCCGCGGTCCGCCGCGCCATCGCCAAGGGCGTCGCCGACGCCCCGGTTTATGCACTGCTGGGGCGCATCCTGGGCAAACAGGGCCGGTTGGCGGAAGCGGAAGAGGCCTGGCGCAAGGCGGTGCGGCTTGATCCCGCCTCCCCGCAGGCCCAGCGCGAATTGTCGGGCCTGGTCTGGATGCGCACCGGCGATCTCGCCCTGGCGCGCGCCGAGCTGGACAGGGCGCCGCCGACGGCCGAAATCACCGCCATCACCGTGCGCCTGCTGGAAGCGGCGGGCGAACAGCAGGCTGCTTATGGGCTGGCGGCGGCACGGGCCGCGCGCGATCCTTCGCTGCATGTGCTGGCGGCGCGCGCCGCGATCCCCATCGATCCGGCAGCCGCGGACCGGCATCTGAACGCCGCGCCGCCGGGCGCCATCTCGCTGCCGCGTGCCAAGGCCGAGATCGAAACCGATCTGGCGCTGGGCCGGGCGGAGCAGGCGGTGCAACGGGCGCAGGCGCTGCGGCAGCAGCGGCCGCGCGACCAGTATGCCACGGCGCTTCTGGCCACCGCCTGGCGGCTGGCCGGCGATGCCCGCTACCAAGCGCTCTGCGACTATGACCGGCTGGTGAAAAGCTATCGCATCGAACCGCCGGAAGGCTGGCGCAGCCTGGACGATTATTTGCGCGACCTGGGCCAGGTGCTGGATCGCATCCACGGACCCCTGACCCATCCGGTGGACCAGTCACTGCGCCATGGCAGCCAGACCTCGCGCAATCTCATCGATTATCCTGACGCGCCGGTGCGCGCCCTGTTTGGCGCCATCGATGCGCCCATCCGCAAGCACATCGCCGCCATCGGCGAGAAGGGCGACTATGCCATCGACAGCGCCTGGTCGGTGCGCCTGAACAGCGCCGGCTTTCATCTGAATCATGTCCATCCCGAAGGCTGGCTGTCATCGGCTTTTTATGTTCGCGTGCCCGGCGGCTTGAAAGACCAGGAAGGCTGGCTCAAATTCGGCGAGCCCGGTCCTGTTACCGCGCGTCCGCTACCGCCAGAACATCTGGTCAAGCCCGAGCCGGGGCTTCTGGTCCTGTTCCCTAGCTACATGTGGCACGGCACCGTGCCCTTCGTGTCCGCGGAAAAGCGGCTCACCTGCGCCTTCGATATCGTCCGGCGCTAGCGTCTTTTCCGGCGATGGTATCGCTAACGAATTTCCTTGCGGCCGGGCCCGGACGGGTGATTATTCTCCACAATCATTCGGGTGAAGGCAGGGGAACGCCATGAAAAAACTGGTTTGCGCGCTGGCGCTGGCCGCGGCGCTGGCAACGCCGGCCGCGGCGCACGTGAATTTCCTGTCGCGCGATGAAGTCATCCACGACACCCCGGAATGGAAAGGCGAACGCTTTGCCGACGGCCGGCCCAAGGTACCGGACGCCATCCTGGACCGGATGAAAAACGTCACCCTGGAGGAAGCCTGGGCGACCTTGCGCAATGCCGGCTATGAGCATCAGTACGAGGATGGCTGGGCCACGCTTTATCCCGACAAGATCCTGGTCGGGCGCGCTTTGACCTCGACCTGGATACCGGGCCGGCTGGACCTGCAGCGTGTGATCGAAGCCGACGGCAAGGTCGAAGGGCGCAAGGGCGGCCCCAATGCCTGGCCGGTCGACATGCTGGAAAAGCGCGATGTTTATGTCAGCGATCACTTCGGCCTGAAGGTGGACGGGCCTTCCATCGGCGACAATGTCGGCAATGCCATCTATGCCCGCTCCGGCAACGGCATCGTCTATGACGGGGCGGTGCGCGACATCAACGGCCTGCGCGAGCTGCCCAACTTCATCGCCTTCTTCCGCGCTTACGATCCCTCGCATCATTTCGGCCGCATCGGCGATGAAGGCCGGCCGCTCAACTCCACCATGATCGCCATCAACAGCCCCACCCGCATCGGCCATGCCGCGGTGATGCCGGGCGATGTGGTGCTGGGCCGTGACGGCGGAGTGATGTTCATTCCCCCGCAACTGGCCGAGCGGGTGGTGCAGGAATCCGAGCACACCCGTCTGCGCGACACCTTCAGCCATCAGCGCCTGCGCGAGCAGAAATATACCGGCGGCCAGATCGACCGGGAATGGACGCCGGAGATCGAGGCCGACTTCACCCAGTGGATGAAGGACAATATCGACAAGTTGCCGGTAACCCATGTCGCCGTGCAGGAATATCTCGACCTGCGCGCCAGGGCCGTCCAGAACAAGGTAAAGATGCCGTGACGCAAGCGAACCGCCGTCACTGGATGAAGCTGGCCAGCCTGGGCATGGGCGGCCTGTTGGCTGCCGAACGCGATGCCAAGGCGCAACCGGTGAACACGTCGCGCGCGCTGGCCGATCCGCGCAGCGCCATCAAGATCACGCGGCTGGAGATCATTCCG
>Ga0310811_10002812_pt1 | contig 21826 bp, 16 predicted proteins | sample YCmetagenome_FD_207642 | JGI IMG/M metagenome (GOLD analysis project Ga0310811, IMG submission 207642) | Soil microbial communities from experimental microcosm in Duke University, North Carolina, United States - YC | ecosystem: Engineered > Artificial ecosystem > Soil microcosm > Unclassified ...
CCTACATCATGGCCACACTTACCGGCACCACCACCTACACGCAGCAAACCTCGCCCACGAGCCCGTCGACCCGGGTGGATGGGAATACGATCACGGGCCGCAGCGCCTCGCTGATCGCTGTCTACAATACCCTCGGTACCGAGGCGAACAACGACATCCTGCCGATCGGCGTCGTCCCCGCCGGGGCGCGTCTCCTGGTCAGCGCGTTCCGCGTGGCCTCGGACGCGGTCGGCGGCACGACCGCGACGGTCGCGAGCCTTGGCACGACGACGGCGGCGAATGAGCTGTCGACCACGGCGATCGGCATTACATCGGCGGTGGACTCGAGCGCGACGCCCATCGCCGGTGTGCCGGCCTGGGCGGCGCCGCTGGCCGCGAACACGACCATCTACGCGAAGCTCGGGCTCGCGAGCGGGAGCTTCACGGCGAACAAGAAGATCTGGTTCCGGATCGACTACATCCTCCCCTAGACGCGCCACCGCACGCGACGGGGCCCGCCTCTCCCGGGGAGGCGGGGCGGGCCTCGTCATCACGGACTTTTTTTGCATGAACACATCTTTGATCAGTCACGAGACCAGCAGCGACGTGGTAACGCATCCCGGTCCAAAAGTCCGGCCGGCGCGGAGCGTCGGCCCTACCCTCTGTGGGGATTGGCGCTCCGCGCCTTTCTTGATTCCGATTTTTCGGACGGGCACCAGGGGATTCGGCGGCGGAAGGCGCGTGGCGTCGGCGACTATGGGGGGGCTTGGGAAATGAGCCACGAGGAGATTGCGGCGAACCTCAACGAGGTGCCGAACAAGTCGACCATGGGGCTCTTCCTGGGCATGGCGATCAAGTACGGCCTGCCGAGTATCTGCTGCGTCTGGCTCTTCTACGTCATCAAGTGCAAGGACGATCAAATTTTTACCATGGCGAAGGATACGACCGCCGCCCTGGTCCAGAACAACGCCGCCCTCGAGAAACTCGCGAAGGCGATCGACGGAGGAAAACACGAATGAACATTCACGAGACATTGCCGATCACCGCACCCGCCCGGCCGGTCCTATTGCCCATCCGCGCCACGGCACAGGTGCCGCTCCGGCTCGCGGCGGCCGTGCTGCTCCTGCCGGTCCTCGGCGGGTGCGCGTTGGAGACGCCGAAGGCGTACATCCAGATCCCGCACACGGATTACAGCGCCTACGTCTATCTCGGCGGCGGCATAGCCGAAACCTCCGACACGACGGGGAAATAGCGATGCCGGTGACGAACTCCGAGACCTCGATCGCGAATCTCGCCCTGGCGGAGATCAGCGCGCACGAGATCACGAATCTCGCGGACGGCACGGAGCCGGCGCGCTGGTGCCGCCGCTTCTACGCGCAGAGCCGCGACGAGATGCTGCGCACGCATCCGTGGAACTTCGCGATGAGGCGGGCGGTATTGGCGGAGCTTTCCACCGCGCCGGTGAGCGAGTGGGCGCGGCAGTACGCGCTGCCGGCGGATTTCATCAGCCTCTACCAGCTCAATGGCACGCGGGTGTGGAGCGGCGCGGGCGTGGCCGGCGGAGGGAACGAGCTGTGCCAGGTCGAGGGCGGCGCGCTGCTGACGAACGCGAGTGCGGCGAGCATCCGCTATGTCTTCCAGCAGACGGACGCGACGAAGTACGACCCGCTCTTCGTGACGGCGCTCTCGCTCCTGCTCGCGTCGAAGATCGCGAAGCCGATCACCGGGAACGACGGCACGCCCTGGGTGCAGCGGTACGAGCAGATCGCGCTGCCCCGCGCGATGAAGTACGACGCCCGCGAGGACCGGCCCCACGTCATTTCACCCATCGACAGCAGTGAGCTGATCCGCCGCCGCTACGCCTCCGATATCCGTTCCTAGCCATGCCGATCGCGCAGCTCATCCCATCCTTCAATGCCGGGGAACTCTCGCCCCTGCTCGACGCCCGCACGGACATCGACAAGTACGCGTCCGGCTGCCGCGAGTTGCAGAATTTCATTCCGACGCCCTACGGGCCGAATATGCGCCGGCCGGGCACGGAGCTCGTCGGCGCGGCGAAGGTGGCCGGGAAGAAGGCGCGGCTCATCCCCTTCGTCTTCTCGGAGACGGCCCGCTACCAGATCGAGCTCGGGGAGGGATACATGCGCTTCTGGGACGCGGAGACGCTCGCGCTGGTCGAGTACGGCCCGCAGCCGGCGTGGGTGACGGCGGCGGCCTATGCGGTGGGCGATCTCGTGACGAACGCGGGCGTGCAGTACCGGTGCCTCGCCGCCCACACGGCGGGCGCCTTCGCGACCGACCTCGCGGCGGACCGGTGGGAGGCGGTGACGATCCAGGAGGTCGCCACGCCCTGGCTCGAGGCCGATCTGCCGGAGATCCAGTACGTCGAGATCAACGACCTCGCGTACTTCACGCACCCGCGGCGCGAGCCGTACCTGCTGCGGCGCACGCTGGTGCTGGGGAGCGTGCTCTTCACCGGGCAGAGCTTCCCGTACGATTACCCGCCCTTCCTCGAGGAGAATACGACCGAGACGAGCACGATCCAGCCGAGCGATACGACCGGCGCGATCACGCTCACCGCCTCCGCGCCGACCTTCCAGGCCGGGCAGGTGGGCGGATATTTCCAGCTCGCGTACGAGCGGCCGACCTCGAGCGTGCAGACGGATTTCTCCGCAAACGGCTCGTCCTCGACGATCCGCGCGGTGGGCGGCTGGACGCTGAATACCTACGGACTGTGGGCGGCCACGCTCACGATCGAGCGCAGCTACGACAACGGCGTGCACTGGACGGTCATCCGGTCCTTCATCTCGAACAGCGACCGCAACATCTCGACCACGGGCTCGGAGACGCAGTTCTGCCTGCTGCGGCTGACGGTGACGAATCGCACGGTCGGCACCTCTTCCTCCACCGCGCTGCTGGAGCTCGACAACTCCCGCGACTACGGGGTGGTGAAGATCACCGGCGTGACGGACGCCCAACACGCGCAGGGCACGGTCACCCGGGACATCCCGGCCACGCTCGGCGTGGTCTCGCACGTCTCGCTCACGCTGCCGATCACGGGCTATGCCGCGCCGGCCGGGCCGGCGGTGAGCTTCACGCCCGCCTCGGGAGACCCCGGCACGGGCGCGGCGGCGGTCGCGATCATGCAGCCGGTGCCGTTCCTGGGCGTGTACACGTTGATCGGCTTCACGATCACCTCGGGCGGGGCGAACTATTCCCTGCCGCCGGACGTGAACTTCCTCCTGCCGAACGGCACCCCCGCAGCCACCGGCCTGCTCGCGTCGGCGCGGGCGGAGATCATCCCGCCATCCAATCCGGCGACGTCCTTCTGGGCCGAGGGGGCGTGGAGCGATTACCAGGGATTCCCGCGCGCGGTCTCGGTGCACGAGGACCGCGTCTACTACGCCGGCACGGCGCTGAAGCCACAGTCGATCTGGGGCACGCAGCTCGACGATTTCCAGAATTTCCGGACCGGGCCGCTCGCGAGCGACGGCCTGTACTTCACCATCGCTTCCGCGCGCAGCAGCAGCATCCAGTGGCTGCAGTCGAAGGACGGCTTCCTGCACGTGGGGCGGGAGGGCGGCGAGGGCCGCGTGAATTCCTCCGAGGCGGGGACGTCGATCTCGCCGTCGGACATCCAGTGGACGCCCACGACCTCCTACGGGTCCAAGCATCTGCCCGCGGTGATCCTGAGCGACGCGCTGCTCTTCGTGCAGGGGCAGGGGCGCAAGGTGCGCGCGCTGGCGCAGGTGCCGAACACGGCCGCCTTCTCCGGGCAGGATGTGACGATCCTCTCCGAGCACATCACGCAGGGCGGCATCGTCGAGTACGCGGCACAGAGCCTGCCGGACGCGATCCTCTGGTGCGTGCGGGCGGACGGCATGTTGCTGGGCATGTCGTACGACTCCCTCTCCTCGGTGGTCGCGTGGCACCGGCACCAGACCGTCGGGACCTTCGAGAGCGTCTCGGTGATTCCCGGCCAGTACGGCGATGAAGTCTGGTTCGTCGTGCGCCGACGCCTGGGGGCGCCGGGACTCGAGCAGACGAGACGCTTCGTCGAGCGGTTCCGCCCCGGGTGGCGCGAGGCGTGGGAGAACGAGCAGAAGAGCGAGTGGTGGTACCTGGATTGTGCTGCGCGCGCCGAGGGGGGCGGCTCCGGCACCACCTTCGAGATGGCTGATCACCTTGCGGGGATGTCCGTGAGGGTGCTCGCGGATGGCGCGGACATGGGGCTTCTTCCCGTTTCCGACGAGGGGATCGTTACCCTGCCGGCGCCCGCGTCCATCGTGACCGCCGGCCTCTCCTACGAATCGATCCTGCGGCCGATGAAACTGGAGGCGCCGCAGCAGAATGGGACGGCGCAGGGCCGGAAGGCGCGGATCTGCCGCATGGTCGTACGCCTGCTGAAGACGCTGGGCGGCCAGTACTCGACCGATGGCGTGAACTACGCGGACATCCCGTTCCGCGCCGCGCAGGACGCGCTCGACCAGTCTCCGCCCGTCTTCAGCGGGAATACCGGTGATCTCGTCGACCGGGGGAATCACCGCGACTCGGCCGAGGTGTGGCTGAAGCAGAGCGCCCCCATGCCCTTCACCGTGCTCTCCATCGTCCCGAAATGGACGCCCGCCAACGACTGATTTTATGAAGCCACCATCACCATCCTGCGGAGCGGATGCTCCCTTCCATGCCATGCCCGGAGGCCCATCGGGAGAAAGCCGATGATCACCGTCCTGGACAATTTCTGCCCGCACGTCGATGTGGTGCGCGAGAGCTTCCTCGCCTCGGGCTTCGGCACCTGGACGCCGTCGTCGAGCAAGGTCGGCAGCGGCCGCTACGAGGGCATGAACTTCGTCGGCGAGCATCGCTTCGTGCTCCTGCCGCTCATGCAGCACTTCGCGGGGAAGGTCGTGCTGCCGAACAGCACCTTCGCCCGGCTGACGAATCTCGGCACCGAGCGGGCCTACATCCACAGCGACCGCACGGCGGGCAGCCACACCTGCATCCTGTACCTGTCGGACCACGCCGAGGTGAGCGGGACGGCGTTCTACCGGCACCGGGAGACCGGGCGGACGGAGATGCCGCTGGAGTGGCTGGATGACGAGGCGCGCGCCCGCGAGATGGTGGAGGGGAGCGAGGAGGTCTTCGAGCAGCTCGACTTCGTGCGCGGGATCTACAACCGCGCGCTCATCTTCAGCGCTCCGCTCTTCCACTCCCGATTCCCGGCCCATGGCATCAGCACCGACGAGCGGAGCGGACGCCTCGTACATGTCACCCATTTCGACCTGATCTCGTGAATGAAACCAACAACCCGGAGGATCAGCGGATCAAGCCGCTGAGCTAAAGTTATCGCAGAAGTTTGGGTAAGCGCAGGCGCGCTCGCCGTCTCCGCCGTCGGAGTTGGCCTCTCGGCCTATTCTCAATTCGGAGCCGGCTCGGCCGCGCAGGGAATCGCCGGGCAGAATGCCGCCCTCCAACGCGCGAATGCGGAGCTGGACCGGCGCGCGGCGCAGATCCAGGCGAACGATCAGATCCGCGCGGCGCAGATCGATAAGCTGAATGCCGGTCTCTCGCTCCAGGGCGGGGAGATCGACGAGGCGAATGCCCGCCTGGAGCGGGTGCAGGGGGATTTCGTCGCGGCCACGCAGGTGCAGAATCTCACGTCGGACTCGCAGCTCGCGGTGATCGACAGCCAGATCTCCCGGCGCAACGCGTCGACGCTCACCAGCTACGCGCAGAGCCTAGAGGCCGAAGGGCGGGAGCGCATCTCCCGTCTGCGCGAGGACGGGCGGCGGGCGATGGGCGTCGTCCGGAACAAGGTGGCGGCGAGCGGCATCGTCGAGGAGGGCTCGCCCCTCATCGTCGAGGGCGCGAATGCGGCGAACATCGAGCTCGCCGCGCAGGACGTGAACTACGAGACGCGCTCGCAGTCGCGGGCGGCCGAGCTGCAGGCGCAGAACCAGCTCGCCCAATCCGGCCGCTCACTTCTGCAGGCCGCGCAGTCGCGGAAGAATGCGCGGAACGTGGTGAAGGGATTGAAGTATTCGCGGCAGACCGCCGACTTCAAGATCGCGTCCGGGTTGCTCGAGCAGCAGGGGGCGAGGTACGCCATGACGGCCGCCGACGACAAGGCGGACTCCGGGCGGCAGCTTCTCCAGCTCGCGGACGATCGCTACAAGGTGGCGCTCGGCGAGGCTGATGTGACCGAGGCGGGCGGCGCGGCTACCGCGCGTGCCTCACAACTCGCCGCCTACGGGACAATGCTCTCCGGCGCGGCGGACATCGCCGGAGGCGCCGCGAAACTCATACCGAAGTCCAATCCCAATGCGCTCGGGGAGGGAGACGCCGCCCCGCCGAAATACCTGTAATCAATGGCCTCGATACCCATTTCTCAAATCCCCAACGCCCCGCAGGGCGCTGGCCCCGTCCTCCAGGATCACCTGCCGGGCATCTCGCCTCTGCAGCCGCTGAATCTCGGCGGCGGGCTGGACGCATCCGGACTTGGCCGCACCCAGGCGCTGATGGCCCGGGGCTCGGACAGCATCTCCCAGAGCAACGAGGCGGTGGCGCGGGCGACGGCGGCGAACAAGCGAGACCTGATCGATCCCTCGCCCTTCGTGAATGCGGCGGGAGCGGGGGAGTTCGTCGGCAAAGCCCTGGAGCATGCCGGCGCGGTGGCCTCCGACTTTGCGGCGCAGATGCAGCAGGCGAAGGACACGCGGGACCTCATGCAGGTCGACGACATCCTGAACGACGCCGCCGACGAGCAGAGACTCAAGATGGCGGGCAACCAGGTTTCCCCGGACCAATGGGTGCCGACGTGGAACGCGAGCCAGCCCGACGTCCTCAAGCGGATCGAGGCGCTGGGGATTTCCCCGCGCATCCGACAAAAAGTGGCCGACGGCATCTCGAGCTTCTGGGGTCGGCAGACGATGTCCTTCGCGATCGACGCGACGAAGCAGAGCCTGTCCGACGCGGGCGAGAGTCTCCGCGCGAGCGTGCAGAAGGCGGTCGCGCGGCAGGACTTCGAGGGCGCCTTCAAGCGGATCCAGGACGGTGTGTCCTCGAGGATCCTCTCCGCCTCGCAGGGGGAGAGCCTGCGGCAGGGCGTCGAGTCCACCTACCGGGACAACCTGGTGAATACCGCGATCAACGCAGACCCGAAGTCCTTTGCGGAGGCGAGCGGGACGGCGATGCGCACGGGGAAGAGGATGGAGGGATTCGAGTGGCTGAACCCCGCGCAGATCGCGAGGGCGAATGGCTTCGCCCGCACGCGGCTCCGGCAGCAGCGGGAGGATTCCTATGACAATGCCGACGCGAGCATCCAGTCGGGAGAGTTCACCACGCCGGAGCAGATCGAGAGCTACGGCCAGGAGAACGACTGGAGCAGCGCCGACCTCCGGTCCTTCAAGAACAGCCTGAAGATCACCGTGGCCGGGACGGTCGACGGGCAGGCGAAATACCAGGCCTCGCTCGATGCCTTGCAGACGAAGGTCTCGCAGTACGACCCGAAGACGGATCCCGATGGCGGGCGCCGCCGGCGGCTGCGCGCCGAGATCCGCGAGACCGCGATCGAGGGCGACCGGCAGGACTTCATCGACGAGATCTCGCAAAAAGTAAAAGGAGGGATGACTCCCGCCGACCGGCTGAAGGCGAAGTATTTCGACGAGATCGACACGCTCCGGGAGCACCGGCTGCTCCGGCCCGCGGGCGCGCCCCTGGGAGACAGCGCCGGAACCGCGGAGAAGGATCTGGCGCTCTCCGTCGCCGCCCGACAGGCCAAGGCCGAGTTCGCACAGTACCTGGCTGAGAATCCGAACGCCACGGCCAGCGAGGCCCGGGAGAGGTTCCAACAGATCATCAGCCCCGACGATGCGGCGGCCGCGGCCGCGCGAGCCTTTCAGGCAGCGCCAGGGAGAGGCTTGTTCCGGACGCTGCCCGATCGCTTGCACGAGGTGCCCGATTTCATGAAAGGGAAGCCGACCTCCGGTCGGGGCACGCCGTTCCGCAGCGCCGTCGCCACGACCTTCGGCTACCGGGACGACGGGCAGGACAATGGCGTGGGCGCGTGGGGGGACATCACGAACGACCCGCACCTCAAGGGCATCGCCCTGCCGATCGAGCTCCTGCGCGAGCGCTTCGGGGACGAGGACAAGGCGCGCGGGCACCTGGTCGAGGTTCACAATCCCGCCACCGGCGTGACGATCCGTGTCCCGATCGTGGACAAGGGCCCGGCCGATTCCACCCGCATCGACCTCACCCACGCCGCCAACGAGGAGCTCGGTGGCACCGGGAAAACCCAGATGCAGTGGCGGTTCCTGTGAACCCCAGCGAATCCAACATCCAATCCGAAATGATCCAGAAGAAAGGCCAGCCCTTGAGCGAAATCCAAAACCCCGCGCCGGACGAGCGCCTCGTCGCGTTCGTGAAGGAACAGGAAGGCTTCACCCCGAACCGCTTCAGCGACTACGCGCAGGATTCCATCGGGTACGGCACCCGCGCTAAGCCCGGCGAGAGAGCGATCACGAAGGCCGATGCCGACGCCCGGCTGCGGCAGGAGCTCGCGGTGTGCTCCAGCAATGTAGATAGAGCCATCGTGCGAAGTGGCATGCATCTGACTCCGAACCAGCGCGCGGCCTTGATCTCTTTCGATTTTAACACCGGGGATGGCGCACATCTTATCGCGATTTCGCAACGTCCCAGTGAGATCTCCGCGCGGTTACCGTTGTGGAACAAAGTGACCAAGGGTGGTCGGAAGATCGTGAGCGCCGGCCTCGTGAACCGCAGGAATGCCGAGCTGGCTCTTTTCAACTCCTGATGCCTGCCCTCGCTCCAGCTCCGGACACGGAGGATACGCCCGACGCCGTGCGCGACCGGTATTCGCCGGGCGGCCCCGCCGAGAACGGCGCGGGGCCGTTCCCGGTTCTGTCGCTCGACAATCTGCCTACGGCGGATGCGTCCTCCACGGTCGCTCCCGTCAAGGGGCCGGATCCCGCTCCGGCAGCGGATCCCACTCCGGCACCGGCGGCGACGCCGGACCCGACACCGCCTCCCGCGACCGCCGCGCCCGCGCCGGACGAAAACCAGCCCGCCGCCGATCCCTATGCGAACGCCGGCCCGCGCCTCGATCAGCATGGAGAGGCGAGCCAGGATCCCGACACCGACGCGAAAGCACGGGCGGACGAGGAGGCCCAGGATCATTTCAGGAAGCTCTTCACCGACGACAGCTACCTGAAGTGGACGGCTGACGACCCGGCGGTGAATGCCGCCGCGGCCGCGAACCCCGATCCGAACTCGGTCCAGATCCGAGGCGCGGACCAGGCCTACCTCGCCTTTCGCCTCGGGGTGCCGGCCGGGCGCCTGAGCGGAGCGGCCTACACGGCGCAACGGGACGGCTATGCGCGGGCTCATTTCGGCCGGCAGGGCGGCGTCACCGATCACGAGTTCTTCGGGCTGGTCCGGGGCGAGATGCAGGGGGAGATCGAGGAGGAAAAGGCATACGGAGCGGTGCCCGAGGTGATCGTGAGCGGCTGGATGGAAGGGCTCGCGGACGGGCGTGTACCGTCGAATGCCGAGATGATGACCCGCTGGCGCAGCCAGTATCCGAACCTCCGGCTCGACGCCGGCGAGGAGGCGCGCCTGATGGCGGCGGCCCAGCAGGCCGCGCAGCCGGTCTATGATTTCCTGTCGAAGTACGGCCGGCAGGCCAAGCTCGCGTACGATACGCTCAAGAATTTCACCGACGGGAAGACCACGCAGCCGGATGGGCGGATCCTGTCGGACGGGCAGGTTCTGTCTGACCTGGCCACCCAGCTCGGCACGATGCCGGACGAGGCCCGGCGGCAATTGTACGGGTATATCGGGCTCTACGCGCAGAGCCAGGCGACGACTCCGGAGGGCAAGGCCGAGGCGGCGAAGCTATGGGCCAAGCAATTCGGAGAGAGCATTTCACGCTCGATCACCGAGACCGCGGGCGCGGGCTCGCTCTACTATCAACAGGCCGGGCTCGAGGAAGAACTCGCCGGGTTGCAGGGGAGGCCGGTCGTGCAATACTCCGCCGGGCCGGGGGCGATCACGTTCAATCACCCACCCGATCTTTCCCCGGAGGAGAAGGCGGCAAAGATCGCGCGGATCCAGGGCGATCTCCGGCAAGTGCAGATCGTCCGCGAGCTCCGCGCCGTGGCCGCCGGGCAGATTGATCCCGCCCGGGAGATCAGCAAGGGCTGGCTCGGCATGGCGCAGAAGGCCAGCTACGTGGCGGGGAGCTCGCTGCCCTACGTGGCGGCCACCGTCGCGTCGCCGACGATTGGCATCTCGCTCATCGCCGCGGCGACGTCCGTGTCCGAGACGAACCGCATCCTGCTCGAGTACCCGAAGCTGTCGTTTGCCCAGGCGCAGATACTGGGGGCGATTTCCGGCACGGCGCAGACGGCCACCATGGCGCTCACGGCCCGGCTGATGGTCGGACGGATGCCTGCGACCGCGGCCTTCCTGAAATCCCTGGAAAAGCCCGCGGCGAGCATGCCGGAGCTTCTGCGCGGGACGGCGCTCAAGACCGGTATAGCCATGATCGAGGGTGGCGTGCAGACCGAGATCGGGCTGGCGACGCCCATGGTTGTCGAAAGGTTGGCGAAGGCGATGGGCATGGACCTGCCGGGATACGATTTCCGGAAAAAGCTGGCCGAGTTCCTCAGCCCCGACACCCAGATCACTGCCCTGGTGCCAATCATGACCATCGTCGCCGTGAGCAGCGGATTGGCGGGGCTGAAGGACATCAAGCCGTTCCGGGAAATCCGGCAGAATCCGGCCAAGCTTAGTGCCACCTTCGGAATCGACGCGGAGTCGGCCCGACGCGTGGCGGAGGCGCCGGACGACCAGAAAGATGCGATCCTGCGCGAGGCCATGGCCAGGGTCTCCCCGGAGACCAATCGGAAGATTGGCGAAGAGGCGGAGCAGGCCGCGGAGCGGGCCCAGGCGATGCAGGCGGCACCCGACAAACCCACGATCAATACCTTGACCACTCCCGACGGGGGGACCCACTACTCCGTCGAGGGCAAGCCGGGGAAGGAAATCTATCTCACGCAGGATCAGGACGCCGCGCTCATGGCCCATGGCGAGGCGCTTCGTCAGGCAGAGCAAGAGAAGGCTTCTGTGGAAGCTGCCCCGCCGACCGCAAAGGGGCAAGCCGAGGTGAATCCCGCTGAAGGGCAGCCCGCAACAGATGGGAAGGCTCCAGCCGGTTCCAGTGAAGAGCCGCAGCCGGTCGCCACTGACAACCAAGGATCTGGCGAGCCCGTAGGTGAGAAACAGGCGCCCAAGTCTGAGGCGGCTACGGAGAATCCGTATCGGAATGCGACAGGAAAATTGAAAATCTCCGGAAGCGCTCCCCGAGGCCGAGCCCCAGAGCTTGCCGGATATGAGGCGAAGATGAAGTCTATCGCGGACGATCCCGCGACCTCGGATGCCATCTATAATGAGCTCGAGGGGACGTTTGGCGGCAAGGTGATCGGGACGGATCTCTATCGAGATCTCCTGCCCGAATACGCCGCCGGCCGCGAGGGGCGAATCAAATATATGGAGGCCACGGGACGAGTGGCAAGTGCGGCCGCCAAAGATCGTCTTTGGCGCGAACTTACGAACCCCGGAGGGCGGAAGAAACTCGTTCTCACCGCAGGAGGCGTGGCGGCTGGAAAATCAACGGCCATAGGTCGAAATGTGGTGGAAAAGGCGGATCTCGTTTTCGATGGTCTCCCCCGAAATTCCCGATGGGCGATCGATACGATCCGTCTGGCTCGACAGCATGGGTGGGATGTGCAGATAGAGTATGTGCAGCGCCCGATGGAGCACGTTATTCCTGGCGCGATCGATCGGGCACAGAAGGAAGGAAGATGGGGAAGCCTCTCCGAACTTCCAGAAGTTCATCAGAAATCTCAGAAATCAATCCTGCAAATCGCAGATGCCTTCGAGGGAGATAACGGGGTTGAAATTTGGTACTGGAGAAACGCAGGAACGGACACAAATCCTCGGCCTGCCGAAAGACTGGAACGAGCGGACATTGACGCAGGCGGAGAGCATTCTTATGATGACAACGACGATAGTGGAGGCACACATGAACAAAGAGAAAGAGGATTGGCGGGCGGAAGTGGGCAAAGCCTTCAGCGAAGCTTTCCTGAACGTTGGCAAGGCGAAGTCCGAGCCGCCTTCCAAAGAGCCGTCGAAAGCGGAAAATATGATCCCCGAATTCTCGCCAAACTCGCCAAAGGAGATCCGGGACTCGAAGGACTCTTAGCGGAAGGAGAGGCGGCTCAAAAGCCCGCAATATCGGAAACGTCGGGAGTTCCTTCGGAGAAGGTTCGCGCGAGATTTTCGAATCTCCTCACAAGCGACCCGAGCAAAGTACTTGATTATTTTTCCAAAGGCCGTTCGGTGCCAAAACTGAGTGCGGACGACCTTATGGAACTCTCGCCAGAGTATGCGAGTGGCCCTGAGGGGAGACGCGCTTACGGTTCCGTTCTTTACCCGGAAGCGGCAAAGGCGACGGATGGCGCGTTCCATAGATTGCTCTCGCGCCCGGCTGATCCTAAGAAACGAACGATTGTCTTTACTGCCGGAGGAGCCTCTAGCGGAAAAAGCACCGCGATTGCCAGCGAACACCTGCCGGTCGACACAGAATTTGTCTTAGATTCAACCTTCTCAAATCCCTCAAGGGCGTTAGGGCAGGTCGCATCTGCACTTAGCGCGGGTCGCAAAGTCCAGGTCTCTTATGTTGCACGTGATTTCCCAGAAGCTGTTAAAGGGATGCTTGACCGGGCGACGGGTCCCGGCAATGGGCGGGTCGTGGATGTGGGGACGATGGCCAGGACACATGCGGGCGCAGCGGACACTGTCGCCGCTGCCTTGGAACGATACGGTGCTGATCCGCGTGTGCGGTTCGAGTTTTACCAGTTTGAGAACGACAAGGTGCGGCATATGTCCGCAGAGGAGTTCGCGGCCATTCAGGACCGCGGAGTTGACACCTTGCGCAACGAAGGAGAAAATACACTAAATGCGTTATCTAACCACGATCCGAAATGGCAAAACGATCCGGTTCGTCGATCCATCCTCAGTGCCTCGCGACCCGGAAGGGATGAAGGCCATGGAAGAGGCGAGCACAGCCCTCATCGCAGGGATGAATGAGGATCTGGCGGAAGCTAGGCGCCGGGGCGTGCCGTTGATCGAGATTCGTCCCGTTCGATAGGGAAAGCTGGTAAGCGAAGGACGCGCTGATGGAATAGCTCACGGCAACCATGAGCGATGGGACGGTGGTGAAGTTCCGCAATCCCTCATTGACGCCGCGCGATCCAGAGCGGGTAAAAGTGGAAGAGGAGTGGAATGACGGCATGATCGAGGCGATGAACGTCGCCCTTGCGGAAGCTAAGCGTCGAAACGTTCCGCTCCACGAAATCCTACCTGTCCCGTAGAAATTGTGCTCTTCAATTAGACATAGTAGTTTAACTTGTTTTGGGTGAGGAGAAATAAATGAGGCGCTCACGGAAGCCATTTTGAACGCGAGTACGGGTGACTCGAATGCCCCTCTGGAATCGGATTTATCCGCCGTGCGGGCGAAGTTTGCAGATCTTCTCACTACTGATCCAGATGCGGCATTGGCGCATTTTTCGCGTGGACGTGCGGTGCCGAGACTTGGCGCCGATGACCTGATGGAGCTCTCTCCGGCCTATGCGGCCAGTCCAAAGGATCGGCGTACCTATGGTGCTACGCTTTACGCCGTGGCGGCCGAGCACACGGACCGGGTATTTCGACAGCTCCTTGCCGCCCCGGTGAAGGCCGGACGTAACACGGTCGTCTTCATGGCGGGCGGGGCGGCCAGCGGCAAGAGCTCTGCCGTGGCCGTGGATCAGGCCCCGGGGGATGCGGAGATGGTTTTCGACACGACCTTCTCAAATTCCGAGCGGGCCATGGCTCAGGTGAAGATGGCTCTGGATCACGGTCGGCAGGTTCAGATCACCTATGTTCACCGGGATTTCGAGGGGGCGGTGCGCGGGATGTTGGGACGTGCAGTCAGTAAGGGAAGCGGCCGGGTGGTGAATGTCGGCGTGATGGCCCACACCCACCGGGGGGCGCGGGATTCCATCCTTAGAGTGCTCGAGGCATATAGCGAAGATCGACGGGTTTCGTTCGATTTTTGGAAATTCTGTGATGGGGCAGTGGAGCGTATCTCGATCCGGGAGTTCCTTACGCTCTCGGTGGGCGGCGTTGACACCCTTCGCCAGACCGGAGAAAATATTCTCGATGGAATATCTTACGGCAACCATGAGCGATGGGACGGTGGTGAAGTTCCGCGATCCATCCTCGACGCCGCGCGATCCCGTCCGGGCTAGGATGTTGGAAGAGTCCGCCCAAGCCACGTTGGTGGCCTTGAACAAGGCTCTGGCGGAAGCTCGGAGCAAAGGAGTGCCTCTGCACGAGATTCTGCCTGTTCGATAGTCAACGGGTTAGTCCTCACTATTGACACGAAAAAGAGGGGTAGAAGTGTCAGAAGTAAGGACGAATTCTTTTCTCCGGATGTCCAATGTCCAAATCCAATATTGGTTAAACGGTGGCACGAAGGAAAATCCGGCGCCGGCCAAAGCGCTGGCCCGGGAGGAGATTGACAGCGGAGGGACGCATTTTTATGATGAACATAATGAGCTGGGATCACGAAAAGCACAACCGAATCACGGAAGAAGCTTTTCTAAACATTGGCAAAGTGAAGTCCAAGCAGCCTTCCAAAGAGCCGTCGAAAGCGGAAAATACGACCCCGAAATCCTCGCCAATCTCGCCAAAGGAGATCCGGGACTCGAAGGACTCCTAGCGAAAGGAGAGGGGGCTCCGGAAAGTGATGCATCTGGGAATGCTAAAATCCCGGAGAAGTCAGCTGAGGACGCGCCGGTCATAACCTCAGCAGCGGACGAGCCAATCCAAGCCGCAAGTGAGCATTCGGTTCTAAAGACCGAGGAGGAGCAAGCGGCGGCCAAGGCCTCGGAAGAACGGTGGTGGCGCGTTTTGCAGGCGGTCGCGCCGCGCATGGCTGCGCAATTCGAACTCCAAGTCGCTTCAAGAGCGGAGGCGACCGCGAAGTTCAATCACGACGTTCCCGCAGAGGCGCAGGCGGCGATTCACAAGCGTGTCATCTATCTTTTTCAGGAGGCGCTGGAAGAGACCGGTCGTGCTGGAAATCAGCGGCGGGAAACCGTTCGTCGCCTGCTCCACGAGACTGCGCACGCGTGGTGGGACACGCTCTCGAATGCCGATCATGCGGAATTCGAGCGGCAGTGGAAGTCGGAGACGAGCGAGAAAACCGGTCCGCTCTATGTCGATGGCGAGATCAGGCCGGACGTGATGGCAGGTGTCGAGAGTGACGTACAGGAATGGTTTGCAGAGAGAGTGACGCATGCCAACGACCACTGGGCGCAGAAAAAAGCGGCCATTGCGGATCACGATGGATCGCTTTTGGGGAGAGTTTCTTCCCATTTACGAAGCTGGCTCTTCGACGGAATGGAGGCGATTCGTTCAGTAGGATCACGCGATAGATTGGTAAGCGAATTTCGAAGAGTGATGCGGAAAAAAAGTCCCATCCCTGACGGAGAGGTACGCTTTGCCCAACCGCTACAGGTGTCTAGCGCTGCGGAGGTGGTCAAAGCCGCCAATGATGATGGAAATCATGGTGTTTACGCTGAACTTCCTTTTGGTGACTCCGATCAGCAGGAGATGGAACACGCATTAGGCCGGCCAATCAGACTTTCCCATCGCATAATTGATAGCTATGGCGTCCGGCACGTTCAGAAGCGGCACGGGGCTAAAAGTAGAGATCCCTTTCCTGTTTCTGATTCAGATATTGAGCGAATCAATGAGATTCTCCACGCACCTGGAGTTGCCGCTTATGCAGGCCGTACTCCGCAAGGGCGGGACACCATATTGCATGTACGCAAGCTGGGTGACTGGTTTTACACCCTCGAAGAGGTTCGGGAAAGCAAAGAAACTCTGGTGCTTTTCGCGATGCGAAAAGCGCCTGCGAGAACGAGCAGTGCCCAAAAGGCCCCCTCTCTAACGTCCGAAACGCTTTCTCACGAGGCGAACAGCAGGCTACAGGCTGCGATCGAAGATTTCAAGCAGAGACATGGCCCTCGATTCGCGCAAGCCAAACCCGGAATGAAACTTCGCGAAGTCGGCGACGACTTCCCGATTGACGACGTGGTACCGAAACTGGCGAATGTTTCTTCCTCCGATCGACAAGGAATTTCTGCGGAGATGGCCCTGAAGGCGATGCCGCAAACAGTGCGCGCCGCTGACGGGCATATCATCCTCATTCATAATCCTGAATCAGGAACGCTCCGTGGCCGTGGTCGTCACCTGGTCACTTCATACGGCGACTGGGATGCAAAAAAGGCGGCGTGGGTTCCAATGATTGCGGCAACGTTGCAAAATGCGGCCGTCCGACTTCACGATCCCATCACGGGAAATAAAATTTACGTGCGAGGATATCGTGGTGGTGAAAGACATTTTGTCGTCACGGATCGAAAAGGCGCGGTGACTTCCCAAGGAAACTTTACCGGTCGTCTGATCACGCAATTTTCGAAGGGAAGCGCGCAACAGCAATCGATGGAGATTGACTGGATCCGGCCCGGATTAGGGCAAGAAGAGGCCGAAAAGGAGCGTCCCGGCTTGGAGCAAACGCCGCCTGCATCCAAGCCAGTCTCCCCCGACGCGCGAGCGGCAACGGAGCACGAGAGAGGTTAGGGACAGGGACAGAATAACGTCCTAAAGAGAGAGAAACAACTCCCGATTTAGTTGAGGGCCGTCGCCGGGGCGGCCCGAGTAGGCATCTCGACTTAAAAGACGACTCGGATGTCCAATCTCAATATTGGCGGAACGGAGGAGCATTAAAAGAATCCAATTGCGGCTGAGAAACCGGATCGGACCGACATTGACGTTGGAGGCAGATATTCTTAATATGAAAACGATGACAGGTTGGGACCAGGAAAGCATGGCTCGAGTAGACGAAGCGATCAGGAAAGCTTTTCTGAACGTGGGCAAAGAGAAGTCCGAACCGCCTTCCAAAGCTGAAGATACGATCTCTGAATCGCCGACTTCCAACGACGAATCAATTGAAATTGAAGAGGTGAAGAAGAGACTCGCGTCTGGTGAGTGGGAAATCGATCTCTAAACGGTTCCGTGTGATCGAGCCGATGGCTGGCAAAATATTCAAAATCGCTAGGCCAAGGAAAAGCTGGCTGCCAGAATCAAATCTACAAAGAGCCGGTCAGCTTATTCGTAAATAAGCGGACGGAATCTAATCGAAAAAGCGGACGCCCGGCTAGACAGCGCGGAGGTGAATACCGACCCTTCGTCGGCGTTACAATCCCCGCCCTCACCGGGCGCGTCTGCCACCATAGATCAATACATCGAGAGGTCAATCAATCGACGGAAGTCACCGGTATGCAGATTCTGCGTGCATGAGGTCTAGACAATAAAAATGCCTCAAAGCCCTTCAACCAGGGCTGGCAGTGCAACCACCAGCGTCCATGGAGGCTTTGAAGCAGCGGCAAGCATACCCGTGGAAGGGGATAAATACAAAGCTTTTCGATTCGGTCACAAAACCGCGTGCTGGTGAGTGATTGACTGTATTTGTAGGCGAAAAGGCTCTTCAAGAGTTCAAGGAGACGAAAAGCAGAATTCCTTGAGCTTGGGTCTTTTTGCGCCATCTCAATAGTGCGGAGTTCTCTTTGAGATACGGATTAGAGAAAAAATTGCTAAGCTGATCGGCAATAAGGCGCACAGCATGCGAGTTGGCTGGTAATCGCAGAAAAAATGCCGCTGGAAGGTATCGACGCCCCAACGACTGAATATCAGCCAGCGAACGCCACGGCAACCAGCGGCGTTGGTAGATTATGCAAGCTTTTCAAAGACGTCAATTCATACTCCGGCTTACGTCCTCGATCCGGGCAGATCTCCGACAGAGTCAACGTGTCGAAGCGCGTTGTCTCCGAATCGCGGATGTATAATGCAAGCTTGGTTTCAAAAATAGCTCTAGAATAAGTGAGCCTGTTGACGATTCCTCGCTGCTCGTATCCGATAAATCGGTCCGGCCTCGCGACGTTCAACAGGCTCGGGAAAGGATTGTTCGCACGAATGTTCAAAAGTCAGTTCGGAATCCTTTTTACTGCTTCAAGAAGAACTCTATGTCGTCGAAGCGGTCGGGATAGAAGTCGGATAGCTTCTTAGGAGCAGTAGAAAAAGAAGAGCCCGCATCGTTCAAGGACGAGTCCTTGTTGGATCCCGGACTCACCCTTCCGGAAGAGTGGCCAGTGGATGCGGGCCGGTATCGATTTTGCATTTAATGCCCTTGAATCAACTCTCGCGTTGCCATCGGGTGGCTTTTGGATCAGAGGTGCCAAAAGTGAGAGCTGACCTCCGGGTGGTCAGATGGAGCAGGGAGAGGGCTTCGGTGGAGAGCGCCTCGGCACCCCGCCCCCCCCCAGGATTAAATTTTCCGAGACCGGGTGCTATCCGCAGACTTCCTTATCGATGCGATGGAAACGGGTGGCGATTTCTTCGTGTTTGGCCTTCGATATGCCGTTTTCTTCCGCGAGGTCGGGCCATTGTTTCAAAGCTGCGCGCACGTTCTCAACGGCCGCATGAAAGGCGTCCCTTTTGACTCCCGCCCCGAGGCATAGCGACTCCATGGTGGCGAGCCTTGGCCAGACTTCTCCGGCGATCTGGGTTCCACGCTGGAGATAGCCCTCGCTGTAGGTCAGGTCAAAGGCGGGGGTGAAAGTCCATTGCCCACTGTGCTCATCGAGCATGAAAGCGTGGTTTTTGCCGTGATCGTCATGGTTCGAGGCCAGGACATTGAAAATCATCCGACGCGCGAGCTCTTCCAATTCCTCGAGCGGGACATGCAGCTGGATCGCGAGTCGGAACAGGTCGCGATAGTCCAGAGCATCCGGCGCTTTGTGCAGGAGGCCGCTGGCGGAGTGAAAGTGGATGCGCTGCCCGATGGGGCCTGCCTCTGGAACATCGAATCGGGTGACGAGCAGATGACGGCGCTCCGAGGCGGTGTCTTCTGCGATCAATCTGGTCTCGACGACTCTGATGCCGGCAGACTTTGCCAGGCCTGCGTAGATGAATTCGCAGCGTGCCGATTCACCGCGAGCCGAGAGATCGAATTTGAGGAGGCTTGGTCGAGACTCTTCGTCCGGCGCCCCGACTTTCAACGTGCCGTCGGAATAGGCGAGCACCAGGGCTTTCGGCCAGACGCCACCGGCCGTGCCTCCACGGACCAGCTGCGGCAGGACTTCCGACGGTTCGCCCCGCTCGATTTCCGCCGCGCCGCGAGCCAGGGTCGCGGCGCTAATGACTTCGAGCTTCGACTCCGCCGGGGCGATCGGCGGAAGAAAATGTACCGCGCCAAGTCCTCGCCGGCCTCTCCATGCCAGCAAGGCCATGGTCGTGGGTTCACCCCATTTATTCCGGGCGAATGCCGTGCGGGCGATTTTTCGCCCCCAGGCATCCGGCAGACAATCCGCAATGAGTCCGGGCAACCCATCGATTCCACGGGAGCCATTGAAAGCCAGATCCGTGAAGGGGAGGCTGAGCGGTGAGAGGTTCAAGCCCCGGCGGAGCCAGGCTTCATCATAGACGAAAAAGATCGGCCCTTTCTGAACCAGGTGCCCAACGGTGGTGCCATCCCACCAACAGACTCGCAACCCCTGGTTCATTTCTTTCTCCGCGGCGAGGCGTGCTTGCGCTCCGGCGCCAGGAGGTCCTTCAAGCGCACATCCGGCTGAACCTCGGGGATGAGTTCGCCCAAGGCGTCTCCATATCCCAGCACGCTCAAAGCCCTGGCCGCGTGTCGAAATTCCACGGACCCGTCTCCGGATTCGATTTTTCGATAGGTCGGCAGGGTCACTCCCAACACCTGAGCCAGATACTCCTGGGTGAGGTTACGGCGCAATCGCTCCTGACGCACTCTCGCCCCCAGCTTTTGCAGGGCTTCGATTTCTCCAAGAATAGAAATCATATTTTCTATAAATACGAATTCCAGACATAAAAGGAAATTATATTTTCTATATGAAAACCTCCTTCGTCGTGCTCACCAATAAAAAAACCGGGAAGATCGACTCCCCTGGGGGCGTTTATTTTTCACACTGCCGTTGGCGGGAAGCTGGTGATGATGTCTTCGGAGGTAGTCGTTACGGATGATCGAAGCGAGATCCGAAAAGCTCATCGGGGATCGAGTTGACCATAGTGACCGTCTGGACTTTACCTCGGTCGCCTCAAACGTCCGCGAAGATCTTCGAGACGGCGTCGGAGCGAGCGAGGGTGTACTTGGCCATCGCCATGGGGCGGGTGTGGGACTCGAGTTTCCACATGATGTTGCGGATATGGGTCTTCACGGTCTCGGGGGAGATCTCCAGGCGCTTCCCGATATCCTTGTCCCGCAGGCCGGCGGCGATCAAGAGGATGACCTCTTCCTCACGGAGGGAGAGTTTCATCAGGGGTTTTCCATTCCTGATTTCGATTGAGTCGTGAGAGGCCTCCATCCTCGTCGAGTATGGTTTTTCCCCCGGCCGGGGGCGGAGCGCCCGTGCGCTCCGTCCGGCGGGTGAAAGTGCGGGAATCAGGCTTGTTTCCGCCGGCGCCGGATGACGGCGAGCGTGGTGAGCCCGGCGCCGAGCAGGCCCCAGGTGGCGGGCTCGGGAACGGCGGTGACTTGCAGCTGGCCATTCCCCGTGAAGACGGCGGTGCCGCCGTAGAAGAGGTTGTTGAGCTGGGTGGCGGTGTAGGTGCCGGCCGCGGCGTAGGTGCTGGTGGTCGAGTTGTAGAGGTTCCCGATGGTCTCGGTGCCGGTGAAGGAGAGGCTGACCAGGCCGGCGGTCTGCGCGGCGTTGAGCGTGCCGGTATCGCTGATCGAGGAGAAGTTCCCCAGGGTGATCTTGCCGGTGCCGGAGACAGTGACGTCGCCCATGCCGAAGGTGCCGGTCGCGCCGGTGAGGATGGTGCCGGTGCCGGTGGCGAAGGTGCCGCCGGTGTAGGTATTGGCGCCGGTCAGCGTGATGGTGCCGCCGTTGGCGGAGTTGGTGAAGGAGAAGGCGTGGCCGCCGTCGCCGATCGCGCCGGAGATGGTGCCGTTGCCGCCGAAGGTGGCATTCCCCATGAGGGTGACGCTGCCGGAGACCGTGGCGCCGGTGTCGACGCGCAGGGCGCCGCGGCCCTCGGTATTGCCGGTGCCGGCCACCTGGACGCTGCTGGCCATGGTGGAGCTGTTGGTGACGAAGGCGGTGGCGCCGCTGGCGATCTTCACCGTGGAGCCGACGGCGGTGTTCTTGTTGAAGCCAAACTTGTTCGCCCCGGTCGTGGCGACGTCGTAGGTGCCGGTGAAGCCGCTCAGATCGCTGGTCGCGGTGAAGGTGATGCCATTGCCCGAAAGGGTGGTGATCGTGCCGGAGCCGGTGAAGGCGTTGCTGACGTTGACTCCCGCCGTGTACTGCACCCTGGCCGTGCTGCCGATGGCGATCGTGCCGGTGCCGGCCGCGAGGGCGCCGCTCAGCTCGGCGATGCCGGCGTTGACGGCCAGTCCGCCCGTGTAGGACGGGCTGCCGGCGCCGTTGGTGAGGGCGAGCTTCGACGTGCTGCTGTTCTGAGTGATGCCGGTCACGGTGCTGCCGATGACGCCGGAGATGGTGAAGGTGCCGGTGCCGGTCGCGGAGTTCGTGATCGAGCCGGTGATGGCCGGAGCCGCGATCGAGGTCGTGCCGGTGCCGGTGGAGCTGTTCGTGATCGAGCCGGTGAAGGTCTCGCTGCCCGACAA
>Ga0310811_10002813_pt1 | contig 21818 bp, 19 predicted proteins | sample YCmetagenome_FD_207642 | JGI IMG/M metagenome (GOLD analysis project Ga0310811, IMG submission 207642) | Soil microbial communities from experimental microcosm in Duke University, North Carolina, United States - YC | ecosystem: Engineered > Artificial ecosystem > Soil microcosm > Unclassified ...
TTCGTCGCGCTCTGCCACTATCGCGAATCCAATTTCGATTTCGACACCTATCTCGGCAACGGCGAGTCTCTTCACCGTGTCACAAGTCTCGTTCCGAAAGGGCGCGGCCCGTTTACCTCGTTCGTCGACGGCGCCGTGGACGCACTGAGGATCGAGAACTTCGTCGGCACGCAGGACTGGAGCATCGCACGCACCCTGTACCGGCTCGAATGCTTCAACGGCCTCGGCTATCACGCCAAGGGCGTCAACTCGCCCTATCTCTACGGCGGCTCGACGCTCTACGGACCGCCCGAAGCGAGCGCCGGAAAATTCGTCGCGGACCATGTCTTCGACTCAAACCATGTCGATTCCCAGCTCGGCACGGCGGTGATCCTGCACGCGATGATGTCGCTGGACTCCTCCATCAAGATCGGCGACAGCCCGTCGATTGCCCCTCGCTTCGAGCCCGACGAGGACGTGGCATCGTCGGTGCTGCTGATGCAGCAGACCCTCAACAAGCTCGGCGCCAATCCGCCGCTCGACGAAGACGGCATCAGCGGACCGAGGACCAAGGCGGCGGTCTCGCAATTTCAGCAACAGCACGGACTCGGGGACACCGGGCTGCTCGACGGGACCACGATTGCCGCCATCACGCGCGCGGGGGTGCAACCAGTCCAGTCGGCCAATGTCGACCTGTCCAGGATCCTGGGCCGCCTGGAAAACCTCGCACAGCTTCTCCAACAGGGCGCGGCTCCGACGGGCGCAACGCCGATCGCGATCCCGCCGACAGGGACCTTGTCTGGGGGGCAGTCCAACCAGCTCTCCCAGATCCTGACCCAACTGCAAAGCCTCACGCAGGTCTTGCAGCCGGGCGCGACACCCCCAGTGGGCACAACGCCGGCGGCCAACACGCCAGTCAACGTGCTTGGCCAGCTCCTCTCGCTGATCACCAAGGCAGCGCCCGCCACGCCGGCAACGACAACTCCCGCGCCGACGGATCAGATCAAACAGGTGGTCGACCTGCTCAGCGGCCTGCTCAGCAACAAGCCCGTGCTCGGCCAGGTCAACGGCGCGCTCGGCGAAACCATCGGCAAGATGCTCGACGGCAAGAAGACCGCGCTCGGCATCGGCGGCTCTCTCATCACCGCGCTGCTCTCCGCGGTGACGGCAAGCCCCAATGCAGGCGGCCTTGCCGGACTGTTCGGAACGATCGCATCGGCAGTGCCGGGCCTGAGCCAGTTCGCGATGCCGATATCGCTGGCGCTCACGGCGTGGGGCGTGCTCGGCAAGATGGAGAAATGGGCGCAGGGCACCGCGCCGCCGCCCAAGCCCACGACTTAGCGAGGCTCACCGCTGAGCGCGGCGGCGCGGCGCTGCATCAGCGCGCGTTCGCGCCCATTGGTCGCAAGATGCGCGGCGGCTTCGAACGCCTGCCGCGCCTCCGCGAGCCGCCCGAGCTTTTGCAGCAAGTCACCACGAACCGCCGGCAGATGATGATAGGCGCTCAATGCCGGCGCACCGGCGACCGCCTCCAGCACGTCGAGTCCGGCTTGCGGCCCTTCGGCCATGCCGACCGCGACCGCGCGATTGAGCTCGATGACCGGCGAGCGCACCAGCTGCGCCAGTTCAGCATAAAGCTGTGCGATACGCTGCCAGTTGGTCACTCCGGCGGTCTCCGCTCTGGCATGACACGCCGCGATCGCGGCCTGAAGCGCGTAAAATCCTGCTGCACCGCCGAGCTCGCCGGCGCGTTCGAGCGAGCGCAGGCCGCGGCGGATCTGCAGCCAATCCCAGAGCGTGCGATCCTGGTCCATCAGCAGAATCGGATCGCCATTCGCGTCGGTGCGCGCACGAGCCCGCGAGCCATTCAAATCCATGAGGGCGACGAGGCTGTGAACCTCGGGCTCGTCCGGCGCCAGGCCCGCAAGCACGCGGCCGATGCGGAGCGCCTCGTCGCAAAGCTGCGGCCGCAGCCACTCCTCGCCGCGCGCGGCGAGATAGCCCTCGTTGAAGATGAGGTAGACGACCTCCAGCACCGAGGCGAGACGCTCCGACAGAGCCTCACCGCCCGGCGTCTCATAAGCGAGGCCGGAATTCGACAGCGTGCGCTTGGCGCGGACGATGCGCTGGGAGATGGTGGCTTCAGGCACGAGATAGGCGCGGGCGATCTCCGACGTCGTCAGGCCGCAGATCATGCGCAGTGCCAGCGCCACGCGGGCCTCGCGCGACAGGATCGGATGACAGGCGGTGAAGATCAGCCGCAGCAATTCATCGCCGATGTCGTCGTCGAGCGCGGCATCGAAATCCGGCACGCTCTCCTGCTCCTGCAACATGTCCCGCGCCAGCATGTCGTGCTTGTCTGCCAGCATCTTGCCGCGGCGCAGATGATCGAGCGCCCGGCGCCTGGCCGTCGTCATGAGCCAGGCGCCGGGATTGTCGGGGACGCCGATGCTGGGCCAGGCTTCCAGCGCCGCCACCAGCGCATCCTGGGTCAGCTCTTCCGCCAGCGGCACGTCGCGCAGCATCCGCGACAGCGTCGCGATCAGCCGCGGCTGCACGACGCGCCAGGTTGCGTGAATCGCGGCACGGATCGTCTGATCGATGTCGGCGGCCGTCATCGCCGCCGACCGTGACGAGTGCTGGTGTTCATCAGGCGTGGGCGGCTACGCCCGACTTCGCGTTGACGTCGCAGGCGCCGTCCACGCCTGGTGTCGCGAAGGCCCGTAGCTCGCAGGTGCCGTCCCAGCCCGGCAGATGGTCGAGGTGCAGCTGCATGAATTCCTTGGCCATGGCGAGGGCCTCCGCCTTGTCGCGCAGCTCGAAAATGGCATAGCCGCCGACCACTTCCTTGGCCTCGATGAAGGGACCATCGACGACGCTGAGCTCGCCGTCGATGATCCGCACCCGCGCGCCGGTCGCAAGCGGCATCAGACCGCCATTGTCGATCATCCGGCCGGCCTTGATTTCCCGCTCGGAAATCTTCTGCATGGCCTCCATCAGCGCCGGAGTCGGGCCTCTCATGGGCTGGCTGGAGGTGACGAGGTACATGAAGCGCATGCAAAACTCCTGATAAAGCGAGATACGGCCGGTTCGGCCGTGCGATCAGCTCGCTATAGGGATGACGATCCAGCCGCGGCCGGATCGACATGCCCCCAGGAAAAATTCGGCGCAGGGAAAATTGCAGGAGTGGAACAGCGCCTATTGGCGCAGCATGATCAGGGGATCGGCCGTATCGGGAACCCGCCGCCATTGCGCGTTGTCATCGGCCTCGAACTGCCAGACGTCGCCTGACTTCGACATCAGGATGATCTGGCCCCGCTCCAGCCGCCATTGCGTCGGGTTGAACTGGGCGATCGCGGCGTCGCATTTCGGCTTGAGGAAGACCTGGAAATTGTCCTGTCCGGCATCCGTGTTGGTCAGCGTCAATCCGCAGATCGGCTGGCCGTTGCCGCGAACCATGGCCCAGTCGCCGATCATCTGGTCCATCGACTTGGCCATGGAGCGGGCGGCGGCGAGATCCTGCAGAATGTAGACGCCCTCGCCCTGCCGCAGGCCCTCGAAAATGCCGGCCTCGACCTCGGTGAAATCGATCACGGATTCACCGGTGGCATCCTGCAAACGAACGATGTCTCCGAGACCCCTGATGCTCCAGGCCACGATATCCTTGGTGAAGGGCAGCGCCGTCTTGCAGGCCGGCTCGAGCTCCAGCTTGAAACCCTGCGGCACGTTATCGCCCTTGATCGTGACGACGCAGGTCTTGCTGCGTTCCGTGGTCGAGAGCTCCCATTGCCCGACCATTTCCTTCTTCAGGGTCGTCGCATCCTGCGCATGCGCGATGCCGATCGCGGCCAAGTGAGCCGCGACGGCGAATGCAACGCCCCGAAGACCAGACATCAGCGCCCCTTGAACGGCGTTTCCACAACCGGCGTCAACGGCGCCTTGCCCGAGAACCATGACTTGAGATTGTCGACCACGAGCTGGTCCATGGCATTGCGCGTGACGACGGAGGCAGAGCCGATATGCGGCAGCAGCACGACGTTTTGCATGGTCTTGAGTTCATCCGGCACGTTTGGCTCGGCCGCGAACACGTCCAGACCCGCCGCGAGGATGGTGCCTGATTTCAGAGCCTGCACCAGCGCCTGCTCGTCGACGACAGAGCCGCGCGCCACGTTGACCAGCACGCCGCGCGGGCCGAGCGCCTTGAACACCTCGGCGTTGATCATCTTGTTGGTGCTGGCGCCGCCCGGCACGATCACCATCAGCGTGTCGACCGCCTTCGCCATCTCGATCAGATCAGGGTAGTGCTTGTAGGAGACGTCCTTGGACGGATTGCGCGAGTGATAGACCACAGGCACCAGCGAGGCTTCGAGCCGACGCGCGATCGCCTGGCCGATCCGACCCATGCCGACGATCCCGACCTTGCGGTCGCGCAGCGAGCCGACGCTGAGCGGATAGTTCTGGGTCTGCCAGAGGCCGGAGCGGACGTAGCGATCGGCCTTGATGAATTCGCGCACGGTCGAGATCAGCAGGCCCATCGCGACGTCGGCGACCTCTTCGGTCAGCACGTCGGGCGTGTTGGTGACGATGATGTTGTGCTCGGCGGCGTATTTGGCGTCGATATGGTCGTAGCCGACGCCGAAGCTCGCCACCATCTCGATCTTGGGCAATCGCGACAGTGAGTCCTTATCCGCACGCACCGTGTGATAGGTCACGGCCACGCCGCGAATCTTCTCCCGGATCGCCGGTGTCAGACGCTCGAGATCGCCGTGAGTCTCAGCCTTGTGCACGACGAAATGATCGGAAAACCCGTTCTCGAGGATCGGCCGGACCGGTCCATAAATCAAAAGGTCGATCTTGTCGGACGAAATCGAACCGGTAGACATCAGTTTTCCTTTCCAAGCGCGCTCTCGTGCCAGCGCCGTAAAACGAGGTGGGAAATTAGCGCCAGCACCCCATAGATGACAATCCCGGCCAGCGACAACAAAAGCAGCGCTGCGAACATGCGGGGTATGTTCAATCGGTAGCCCGATTCTGCGATCCTGTAGGCGAGGCCGGAGCCGGCGCCGGCCGTGCCCGCCGCGATCTCGGCCACGACGGCGCCGATCAGCGACAGGCCGCCGGCGATGCGCAGACCGCCGAGAATGTAAGGCAGCGCTGCGGGCAGCTTCAGGAAGCGCAGGGTCTGCGGCGGCGAGGCACCATAGAGCTGGAACAGGCCCGCGAGGTTGCGGTCGACCGAATTCAGCCCGAGCGTGGTGTTCGACAGCACCGGGAAAAACGCGACGATGAAGGCGCAGACGACGACGGCGGTCTGCTGCTCCAGATAGATCAGGAGCAGCGGCGCGATCGCGATCACCGGTGTCACCTGGAGCACGACGGCATAGGGGAACAGCGAATATTCCACCCATTTCGACTGGTTGAACAACAGCGCCAGCGCGATGCCGCCGATGCTGGCGGCGACAAAACCTTCCAGCGTCGTCAGCAGCGTGGTCGCGAGCGATTGTGACAGCACCGCCCAGTCCTTGATCAGCGTCAGGAAGATCACGGAGGGCGCCGGCAGTACGTAAGGCGGGATGTCCTTGATGCGGACCACGAGCTCCCAGGCGGCAAGGCCGGCCGCGAACACGAGGACAGGCAGCACGAAGCGCATAGCGCGCTGTGCAGCGGTCGGCCTGGTGGTAACGAAGGTTTGCGCGTTCATAGCAGCGGCTGTCCCTGATAGGACGGCGCCAGCGCGGCCGATACCTTCCGGCAGTAATCGGAATAGGCGGCCGAGGTGCGAAATTCCTCGCCGCGCGGCTCCACGGTCTCGATGCGGATGTCGGCCTGGATGCGACCGGGCCGCGCCGTCATGACGACGACGCGCTGCGACAGATAGACGGATTCGAACACTGAATGGGTGACGAAGATAACGGTCTTGCCAAGACTGCGCCACAGCGCGAGCAGATCGTTGTTAAGGCGAAAACGCGTGATCTCGTCGAGCGCCGCGAAGGGCTCGTCCATCAGCAGGATGTCCGGATCGGTGACGAGCGCGCGCGCCAGCGACACCCGCATCTTCATGCCGCCGGACAATTCGCGTGGGAAAGCATCGGCGAAATCGGCGAGCCCGACGCTGGCGAGCGCCGCGTCGGCCCTCGCCCGCCCTTCAGTCTTCGAAATGCCGCCCAGCTTCAGCGGCAGCCGGACGTTCTCCCGCACGCTGGTCCAGGGCATCAGGGTCGGCTCCTGGAACACGAAGCCGATGCCGTGGCCGGGTTGCGCCTCGCCCTCGTGGCGCGATACCCGCACTGTGCCCGATGACGCTGGGCTGAGCCCCGCAATCAGCCTCAGCGCCGTCGACTTGCCGCAGCCGGAGGGCCCGAGCAGTGAAATGAACTCGCCCCTGCGGACGGCGAGGTCGAGTGGACCGAGCGCCATGACGCCGGTGTCATAGACCTTCGTCACGCCGCGCAGGCTGACGGCGAGAGCCGTCAGGCTGGCCTCGAGTCCGGACGAGGGTTTGACGTCAGGCATCAACGCAGCGTTACGGCTTGGCGGGGCGCAGCTCGACGCCGACGCCCTTGTTGACGAAGCGCAGCGTGTAGGACTTGCGGAAGTCGAGGTCGCCCTTCACGACGCCGGCTTTCACCATCTTGTTGAAGAAGGACGTGTAGCGCTCATCGCTCATCGCGCCGATGCCGTTCTTCAAGGAGTCGCCGGAATCGACGATGCCGTATTGCTTCATCTTGGCGACGGAGTAGGCGAGCAACTCGTCGGTCATCTCCGGATTGAGCTTCTTGATCATGGCATTGCCGGCGGAATTGTCGCCGTAGATGTAATTGTACCAGCCGATCATCGAGGCATCGACGAATCGCTGCACCAGGTCCGCCTTCCTCTCGACCAAGTCGCGCCGGGTCTCGATCAACGTCGAATAGGTGTTGAAGCCGGCATCGGCGAGCAGGATGACGTTCGGCTTGAAACCTGCGGCCTTCTCCACTGCGAACGGCTCGGAGGTGACGTAGCCCTGCATCGCGCTCTTGGGGTTGGCGATGAACGGCTGCGGATTGAAATTATAGGGACGGACATTCTTCTCGCTGAAGCCGTATTCGGACTTCAGCCACTGGAAATAGCTGGTCATGCCCTCCTTGGAGACGAACAGCGTCAGCGGCTTGAGATCCTCGATCCTGGTGACCTTCGCATCTGGCTGCGTCAGCAACACCTGCGGATCTTTCTGGAACACCGCGGCGATCGTCACCACGGGAACGTTGTTGGCAACCGCGTCGAACGACATCAGCGTGTTCGCGGCCATGAAGAAATCGATCTTGCCGGCGATCAGTAGCATCCGGTTGTTCTCGTTCGGCCCGCCCGGCACGATGCTGACGTCGAGCCCGTACTTCTTGTAGGTGCCGTCGGCGACCGCCTGGAAGAAGCCGCCATGCTCGGCCTCGGCGACCCAATTGGTGCCGAAGGTGACCTTGTCCAGTGTCTCGCTACGCGCCGGCAGGATCGACAGGACTGTGGCCAGCAAGCCCGCCGTTAACGCTCGCCACAGATGAGAGGGGCTCATGCATGCACTCCGTCGATCGTGTCTGGCCGATATGAAAACAACGCGATAAAACCGTAACATAACAGGGGACGCTGGCCGGCCGGGCCCGCGTCCCCTGATAACACCAAACTACGTGACAAATTCGGGCAAAGAAACCTTGATGACGCCTTCCCGCGACTGGACCGAGATTCGCTGGGCCGACGCCGCGTCCGTGGATGTGTCGCGCTGGATCGCGGTGCTGCCGCTGGCCGCAACCGAGCAGCACGGCCCGCATCTGCCGCTCGAAACCGACGTGCTGATCGCCGGGGCCTATCTCGCACGTGTGCGAGACGTGCTGCCTGCGACGCTTCCGGCCACGTTCCTGCCGATCGAACCCGTCGGCATCTCGACCGAGCATATCGACTATCCCGGCACGCAGACGCTGCCCACCGCGGTCGCGCTGAAGCGCTGGAACGCGATCGGCGAGGACGTCGCGCGACGCGGCGTGAGAAAGCTCGTCATCATCACCAGCCACGGTGGCAACAGCGCGGCGATGATGCTGGTGGCGCAGGATCTTCGCGCGCATCAGAAACTGTTCGTGGTGACGACGTCATGGTCGCGGCTATCAGGCGCGGACAAACTGTTCCCATCGGATGAAGTGCGCCACGGCATTCACGGTGGCGCGGTCGAGACCTCGATCATGCTGGCACGCTATCCCGAGCAGGTGCGCACGCATGCGATCGCGGATTTTCCCGCGAGCAGCATCGCGATGGAAAAACAATATCGCTGGCTCTCGACGCAACGACCCGTGCCCTTTGCCTGGCAGGCGCAGGATCTGCACCCGAGCGGCGCGATCGGCAACGCAACGCTGGCGGTGCCGGCGAAGGGCGATCAGCTCCTCGACCAGGGCGCGCGCGCCTTTTGCGAGTTGCTGGCCGAGGTCGATAACTTCGACGTGAACAACCTCGCCAAAGGTCCCCTCGGTTAGCTTACATCCAACTGTAATCATTAAGAAAAGCGACCGGCTCCGGACCCGCCTGAGGCGTCTTCGAACCTGATACGGCAAGGCTCCGTCCAACTGGGCACGCGGACCACATCGGGCCGCCTCAACCCGGATGGAGTTACACATGTCGATCAAGACCAAGCTTGCCGCACTCGCTCTCGCCACCCTTGCCGTCACCGGCAGCATCGCATCGACGACCTCGCAGGCCGAAGCCAAGCCGCTCGGCTGGGGCGTGGGTGTCGGCGCCGGCATCGCCACCGCCGCCATCGTCGGCACCGCGATCGCCGCCAGCAACCAGCCTTACTACTACGGCGGCTACGCCCATTGCGGCTGGTCCCCCCGTTACAATGCCTTCGGCCAGTACGTCGGCAGCGTTCGTACTTGCTACTGATTTGAGGGCTTGAGGCCGATCTTCGTGGATCCTGCGTCCGACACGGCGCCTCATCCACCCCGTGTCGTGCCCCCGACCCCGCCCGGATGTCCCCCCGGGCGGGGTCATCCTTTTCGGCCCCGGGAATTTGTTGCCGTCCCGTCACATAAGGATGCGAACCATCCGCTGCGACGTTCTGGACTAATTGCTATTGCGAATTATTAGCAATAAGGTTCGCAACAAGTGCAGGGGCTTGGCAAGGCTCGGGGTGAAATCGGGCCGTCACGAGCTGATCTCGTCGGTCGCGTGAACAGCCAAGAGCCTGATGACAGGATCGCCGCGAATCGGCAGGGATGTCGGGAGCGGTTGGGGCGCAGTCGCGTCTTGGGGGCGTAGTTTTGACGTTGAGGGGTCACCGTTACAGGTCTTTGCGGACGGCCGCGGCGCTTGCCTCGGGCGTGCTCGCCTTGCCGGGCGCCGGCTTTGCTGCCGACCTGCCGCTGAAGGCACGCGCCGCGAAGACCGTGTACGACTGGACCGGCTTCTATGTCGGCGGCCACATTGCTTACGGCGATGCTTCCTTCGGTCCCGGCACCAATCCCCTGCCCGAGCAAGGCGTACTGCTGCCTCACAGCGCGACGGGCTTCAGCGGCGGCTATCAGCTCGGCTACAACAGACAGCTCGCAAACCGTGTCGTGCTTGGCATCGAAGCGGATGCGACGTTCACGGCCCCGCTGGATGGTCCGGCACTCGCGCGTTCGCCGGTGCCTTTCAACACCACGATCGACTATGTCGGCACCGTGCGGGGCCGCGTCGGCTATGCCTTCGACCGCTTCATGCCTTACGTCACAGGCGGCGTCGCCTGGGGCCACACGCATATCAACGTCAACGATGCCGATGGCGTCACGCCGCTCTTTCCGGTCGGCCACTACCAGGCCGGATGGACCGCGGGCCTCGGTCTCGAATACGCCGTCAGCGGCAACTGGACCGCGAAAGCCGAATACGACTATGTCGACCTGTCGCACAAGACGTACGACCTCAGCGGCTTTGGCCTCGGCCGCATCAATGTCGATCCGCGCATTCACCTGTTCAAGCTTGGCCTGAACTACCAGTTCGGCGATACGCCATGGATGCCGGTGGTCGGTGGCAAGACCAGGCTTCCAGAGTCCGACGACTGGAACGTCCACGCCCAGACAACCGTGCTGCCGCAGGGCTATGGGCCGATCCACTCGCCCTATGCGAGCCCGCAGAGCCTTCCCGGCGGAGGCCAGTTCCAGGCGACATGGACGACCACGGCCTTCCTGGGCGCGCGTCTCTGGGACGGCGGCGAGCTCTATTTCGATCCTGAGCTGGCGCAGGGCTTCGGCCTCAACGGCACGCTCGGCCTGGCCGGCTTTTCCAATGGCGAAGCGCAGAAGGCCGGCGCGCCGTTCCCGAAAATCCGCGCGCAGCGCTACTTTTTCAAACAGACTTTCGGACTCGGCGGCGAGCAGGAAGCGGTGGAAGACGCACCGAACCAGCTCGCAGGCAAGCGCGATATCGACCGCGTCACAGTGATCGTCGGCCGTTTCGCCGTCGGCGATTTCTTCGACGGCAACTCCTATGCGAAGGATCCTCGCGCGGATTTCATGAACTGGGCGATGTGGTCGTCGGCCGCCTACGACTTCCCGGCCGACCTGCCTGGTTACACCCGCGGCGCCGTGGTCGAGCTCAACCGCAAGGACTGGGCGATCCGCGCCGGACTATTTCAGGTGCCGGATGCGCCGAACAGCGACGTGCTGACCTTCAAGACCGGCGGCACCGTCGTCGAATTCGAGGAACGCCATTCGATCTTCGAGCAGCCCGGCAAATTGCGCGTCGGCGTCTTCGCCAACAGCGGCCACACCGCGAACTACCGCGAGGTGGTGGATCTCGCGGCGGCGAACCCCGCACTCGACATCAACGATATTGCCGGCGCGACCCAACGCGACCGGCTCAAATACGGCTTCTACGTCAATCTCGAGCAGCAGATCGTCAAGGACGTCGGAGTATTCGCGCGCGCAAGCTGGAACGACGGCCAGAACCAGATCCTGTCCTTCACCGACATCGACCGCAGCCTGTCGGGCGGCCTTTCGATCAAGGGCAGCCGCTGGGGACGCCCTGACGACACGGTCGGCATCGGCGGCGCGATCAACGGCCTGTCGGCCGCGCATCGCGATTTCCTGGCGGCCGGGGGCGTCGGACTCCTGATCGGCGACGGTCAGCTCAACTATCGCACCGAGCGCATCCTCGAGGCCTACTACGCCTATTCGGTGATCAAGGGCGTGACGCTGACCGCCGACTATCAGCTCGTCGTCAACCCCGCCTACAACGCGGACCGCGGCCCGGTCTCGATCTTCTCGGGCCGCATGCACGCCGAGTTCTGAGCCTCGCAGGCACATTCCCGGTGCGACAATTTGGTTGGAACCGGCAAAACGCGCATCACGTTCATATATAAGGGGCTTGGTCCGGCGCCCGCCGGGCCCTCGTGTTCCTCTCCCTTGCGCACAAATGTTGTCTGTCGAGCTCATCATCGTCGTCGTCCTGATCGTCATCAACGGCCTGTTGTCCATGTCCGAGCTGGCGGTGGTCTCGTCGCGCCCGGCGCGGCTGTCGCTGCTGGCGGCCAAGGGCGTGCGCGGCGCCGAGCGCGCGCTGACACTGGCTGCCGACCCTGGAAAATTCCTGTCGACGGTGCAGATCGGCATCACGCTGGTCGGCGTGCTCTCGGGCGCCTTCTCCGGCGCGACGCTGGGACAACGGCTGACTCAATGGCTGGTCGAGCTCGGCATGTCCTCAGGCATTGCCGACATCGTCGGCGTCGGCATCGTCGTCACCATCATCACCTATGCGACCCTGATCGTCGGCGAGCTGGTGCCGAAGCAGGTGGCGCTGCGCGATCCTGAAAGCATCGCAGTCAAGGTCGCGCCCGCGATGCATGTGCTGGCGCGAGTCTCGCTGCCGCTGGTGTTTCTGCTCGACCTCTCCGGCAAGCTGATCCTCACGCTGCTCGGCCGCGGCGGCAAGGCCGAGGAGAAAGTGTCGGAAGACGAGATCCATCATCTGGTCAACGAGGCCGAGAACGCCGGCGTGCTCGAGCCTGGCGAGAAAGAGATGATCGCGGGCGTGATGAGGCTCGGCGACCGCCCGGTCGGGGCCGTGATGACCCCGCGCACGGAGGTCAACGAGATCGACCTCAACGATGCGCCGCAGACCATTCACGAGATCATCACGAAGAGCCCACATTCGCGCTTTCCGGTCTCGGACGGCGATCGCGACAAGCCGATCGGCGTGCTCCAGGCCAAGGACCTGCTGGTCGCCTACATGAATGAACGCACGCCGGATTTGCGCGCGCTGGTCCGTGAAGCGCCCAGCATTCCCGCATCAGCGGATGCCCGCGATGTGCTCGCGATCCTGAAGACTGCACCGGTTCATGTCGGCTTCGTTTATGACGAGTACGGCGCCTTCGAAGGCGTGGTGACGGCGGCGGATATCCTGGAATCCATCGTCGGCGCCTTCCATTCCGAAGAAGGCCCGCCGGAGCCGGCTTACGTCAGGCGCGCGGACGATTCTCTGCTCGTCTCGGGCTGGATGCCGGTCGACGAGTTCGGCGAGCTGCTCAGCGTCGAGCTGCCGCCGCATCACCGCTACAACACGGTGGCCGGCCTCGTGCTGCAGCAATTCACGGTGCTGCCCAATGTCGGCGACGCCTTCGACTTCGCCGGCTGGCACATCGAGGTGGTCGACCTCGATGGCAGGAGAATCGACAAGATTTTGGCGAGTCGGCTGGGCGAAGTGGAGACGGGTTGAGTTTGCCCTAAGCTTGCGGCTGACTTTCCTTCTCCCCTTGTGGGAGAGGGTGCACCGTCGTCGCAAGGACGAGCGAAACTCGTATCACCCGAACCGCACCCCGATCCGCTTTTCCTTGCGCCAGACTACCGTACAGATGAGGTGCGCTCCGTCGGCCTTGATGGACAGGGTGAAGCGCTCGGGGATGCCGACCGGGCTGGTGACCTCGAGGGCAGCGCCGGTGTCGGAGAAATTGCGGATGGTGCAGTCGATCGCGCCGCCGCCGAATTCGATGGTTCCGGCCTTCAACACGCGATGCCTGGATTTGCTGCGCCGTTCTTCGTCCATCGGGCCAATTTACACCCGAAGCTGACACAGAGGTTAAGATGCAACCGGCTTGCGATGATTTTACGCCGCAGCAGGCCGCGGCGGTATCATGTGGTGGATCACTGCCTCACGGCGCCGGCTGAAACGACGCCGCCTGCGCCATGCGCCAGGCGTCGCGGAACCGCGGGTCTTCCGTGCCTTCGAGCAGTTCGCCCGGACGCAGCGCTGGATAGAGCTGCGCAAAGGATTGCACCTGGGTCGTCGACGTCCGCTGGTTGAAGTGGATCGGACGCAATTGCTGCGGATGTTCGAGGCCCGCCGCAGCGATCAGCTCGGTGAGCGAGTGCAGCGTGGCGTGATGATAATTGTGCACGCGGTCGATCTTCAGCGGCACATAGAGCGCGCGCGCCCGGGTCGGATCCTGGGTCGCGACGCCGGTCGGGCAGCGATCGGTATGGCAGCTCAGCGACTGGATGCAGCCGAGCGAGAACATGAAGCCGCGCGCCGAGTTGCAATAGTCGGCGCCGATCGCCATCGCGCGCGCCATGTCGAAGGCGGTGGCGATCTTCCCGGATGCACCGATCTTGATGCGGTCGCGCGCATTGATGCCGACCAGCGCATTGTGAACGAAACTGACGCCCTCGCGCATCGGCATGCCCAGATGGTCCATGAACTCGAGCGGCGCGGCGCCGGTGCCGCCTTCGTTGCCGTCGACGACGATGAAATCGGGATAGATCCCGGTCTCCAGCATCGCCTTGCAGATCGCCAGAAACTCCCAGGGATGGCCGATACAGAGCTTGAAGCCGGCCGGCTTGCCGCCGGAGAGCTTCCGCATCTCGGCGATGAACTGCATCATGCCGACAGGCGTGGAGAAGGCGCGATGCGAGGCCGGTGATATGCAATCCTCGCCCATCGAGACGCCGCGAATCTTGGAGATTTCCTCCGAGACTTTCGCCGCCGGCAACACGCCGCCATGGCCGGGCTTGGCGCCCTGGCTGACCTTGAGCTCGACCATCTTGATCTGATCGTCGCTGGCGACGCGCGCGAAGGCCTCCGGATCGAAGGTGCCGTCAAGATGGCGACAGCCGAAATACCCGGAGCCGATTTCCCAGATGATGTCGCCGCCCATCTCGCGATGATAGGGACTGACACCGCCTTCACCGGTGTCGTGGGCGAAGCCGCCCTTCTTCGCGCCGGCATTGAGCGCGCGCACCGCGTTCGGGCTGAGGGCACCGAAGCTCATCGCCGAGATGTTGAACACCGAGGCCGAATACGGCCTGGTGCAATCGGGCCCACCGATGGTGACACGAAACTTCTCCGCGGCATGCGCCTTCGGCGACACCGAGTGATGCATCCACTCGTAGCCCTCGCGATAGACGTCCTCCTGGGTGCCGAACGGACGCTTGTCGAGCTGCATCTTGGCGCGCTGATAGACCACCGCGCGAATGTCGCGCGAGAACGGCATACCGTCCTTCTCGCTCTCGAAGAAATACTGCCGCATCTCCGGGCGTATCTCCTCGAGCAGGAAGCGGATATGCGCCGAGATCGGGTAGTTGCGCAGGACCGCATGGCCCTTCTGCATGAGATCGCGGATGCCGAGCAGCGTCAGCGCGCCGAAGATCGCGATCGGGATCAGCAGGATGTCGAAGATCCTGCGATCCGCGATGCCGATGCCGATCAGCAGTGCGGTGACGACCGCGCAGATCGTCAGGATGATGAAGCGCGGCGAAAATGGAAGCAGCAGCGTTTCCATCAGCCCTTCGGACGGAGCTTGCGTCTTGTTATCGTTGGCCACGACCACGTCCCTCTCGCCAGCATGACGGGGTATGATACGCCCGCGCCGCGTCTATGGATATGACGCGGACCCGTTTTGAGGCTACCGAATCCGCACGCTCCAAATCAATCCGCCAAGCGGCGGGCTTTTGCAGTGCAATAGATTCAATGACATGACAAATCAGTGACCGTGCAGCTGCGCCTCATGCGGAATCACGCCGTGCCGCTCGAGGCCGCCCTGCGTCAGCCATTCGCCGGTCGACTCGATCGCGCGATCGATATGTTCGCCGGTGCGCGAGAAATCGTAAGGCGACCCCACCATCGGGCAGAGCGGCGGCACCACGACATATTCGATCTCGGGGGAGAGCCCTTCGAGCTCGGCCACCAGCTGCCGCGCGGTCAGCAGCGTCAGCGCATGGAGGGCATTGGCGACCGCACCGACCGGGGGACTTGCGACCGCACAGGCGTGCCCCGCCGGCAGCACGATCAGCCGCTTTGCACCCATCTTCACAGCGATCCGCACCGGCGTGTTCGAGGAAATCGCGCCGTCGGCAAGGAACAGGTTGCGGTAGTGGATCGGGGTGAAGGCACCGGGAATCGCGGTCGACGCCAGGATCGCCTCGACCGCCGGGCCATCCGACAGCACCACGCTCTCGCCGGAGACGAAATCGGTGGTGACGATGTGAAGGGGAAGCTGGGCGTCCTGAAGGTTGCGATAAGGCAGATGATCCTCGATCAGCTTGCGAATGCCGTCATGGGGAATCAGAAAGTCCCGCCGCCACATGAAGCCGAGCAGCGTCCGCCAGGTGACCGGGAAGACATCGTGGCGTTTCAGGCCGCGCCAGAGCGCTTCCAGCCCGAGCACGCCCTTGAGCGAGGGATCGCCGGCATAATAGGCGCCGTTGATCGCGCCAACACTGGAGCCGACAACAAGATCGGCAACGACCCCGTGCTTGGCCAGAGCATGCATCATGCCGACCTGGATCGCTCCGAAACTGCCGCCACCCGCCAGCACATAGGCGGTCGGTTTTGGCGGACGACCATGGTCGATCGCAGACAAGGCGTACGCAGCTCCCCCACTTCTCGCATCGCAACATCGCTGCGAGAATTTGCCGCGCGCTTATAACAAGGCGCGCCTGGGCGACGCCAATAACAAAGTCGGGGGAGGATGGTGAGGAGGAGTTAGCGGGAAGCGAGAGGCTGATCGCACCAGTTTGATCCCGGCGAAAGCCGGGATCCATGGCCACAGGAAGACGTCGGTGCGCGAGTTGATAACCACTGGTCGTCGCCAAACGACTTCCTGTGGTCATGGGTTCCGGATCGGCGCTTCGCTTGTCCGGAAGGACACCAATGTTGCGGCTAAAGCGTCGCGATCAAAGTCGAGCGCCAATCAGCGCTCGACGAACGCCTTCTCGATCACGAAATGGCCGGGCTTGTTGCCGGAGCCCTCGATGAAGTCGCGGCCTTCGAACATCACCTTCAGCTCTTCGAGCATCGCCGGGCTGCCGCACATCATGACGCGGTCGGTCTCGATGTTGAGCGGGCCCTGGCCGATGTCGTTGAAGATCTGCTCGGAGCTGATGAGGTCGGTGATGCGGCCGCGGTTGCGGAACGGCTCGCGGGTCACGGTCGGATAGTAGATCAGCTTGTCGGCGAGCAGTTCGCCGAACAGCTCGTCCTCGCGCAAGCTCGCGACGAGCTTCTCGCCATAGGCGAGCTCGGAGACCTGGCGGCAGCCATGCACCAGCACGATGCTCTCGAACTGCTCGTAGACCTCGGGGTCCTTGATCAGGCTGGCGAAGGGCGCAAGGCCGGTGCCGGTCGAGAGCAGCATCAGCCGCTTGCCGGGGATCAGGTTGTCGGTGATCAGCGTACCGGTCGCCTTTCGGCCGACCAGGATGGTATCGCCTTCCTTGATCTTCTGAAGGCGCGAGGTCAGCGGACCGTCCTGCACCTTGATCGAGAAGAACTCGAGCTCTTCCTCGTGGTTGGCGCTGGCCATGCTGTAGGCGCGCAGCAGCGGACGGCCGTCGACCTCGAGGCCGATCATGGCGAACTGACCGTTCTGGAAGCGGAAGCCGGTGTCGCGCGTGGCGCGGAAGCTGAACAACGTGTCGGTCCAGTGCTGGACGGAAAGAACTTTCTCTCGGTAAAACGCGCTCATGATTTTCGATATTCCGAATGTCTGCGGGTTTTCGGGCAAAAGCGTTGCCCGGCCCTGAAAACGGGGCGGACACCATTGCCATGGCGGAGGATTTCGCGTGTGTGATCTACGCCTTTGAGACCAATAATCAACCTCGTTCCGGATGCAATTGATGCCGGGCCATCAGGCATTTGCGGCGGAAATGGTCACATCATTAACGGATCTGCTGTCCGGAGCGCGTGGAGGGCAATTTCTTTTCCCTTTCGAGCGCGAATGCAGCACTTAATTTCCATCGCGCTCGCGAGAATTTCATTAAGAATAGCTCTGATTTTCACCCCTGCTTGGCGCCATTTCCCGCAATTTTGCGGCTTTTGGCGCCCGGAACGAACAGGCCATGGCAAGTCACGAGCGGATCTTCGTCCAGGCGATCAGAAGCTATGGCGCGCGCCATGGCATCGACGTCGATATCCGCTCCGGCGGCTGGCTGATCGCAATGCGCCGCGGGCCGATGCGCCGGTTCGCGTTCGGCTACGACGTCGGCCTCAACAGCGCGATTGCCCATCGCCTGGCCAGCGACAAATCAGCGACGTCGGAGGCGCTGTCACTTGCACGCGTGCCCTGCATCCCGCATCACCTCTTTCTCAATCCGAAGCTGGGCGAGAGTGTCGTCGACCCCGCCTGGCGCGACGCAATGCTCGCGCTGCTTCATGACCATCCGCAAGGCGTGGTGGCGAAGCCGAACGAGGGAACCTCGGGGCGCTCGGTGTTCAAAGTGACGACGGAGACGGAACTCGATCACGCGGTGGACGAGGTCTTTTCGATGAGCGTCGGGCTGGTGATCTCGCCCTATGTCGCGATCGAGGACGAGGTTCGCGTGGTGCTGCTCGATGATGTGCCCCTCGTCGTCTACAGCAAGCTGCGCGGCAACGATTGGCGACACAATCTCGATGCCGGCGCAAAGCCGGTGTTGCTGGAGGACGGCGAGGTTCGTGCGACGTGCGTGAGGCTCGCGATCGATGCCGCGCGCGCCATCGGTATTACCTTTGCGTCGATCGACGTGGTTCGCGTCGATGGTGAGTGGAAGGTGCTGGAGATCAATTCCGGCGTGATGATGGAAGCACTGGGCAAGCTGCATCCGGAGCTGGTGCAGGCGGCGTATGACGCGGCGCTGGATCAGGTATTTGCCGAAGCGCCCCGCGAGCGCTGATCTATCGCCGCTAATTGTTCGCGCTGGCGGAATCGTCCATTGCTTTGAAGGCTTCCTCCAGCTGCAGCGAGATCGGCACGTTCATCCGTTCGCCGGTCGGCATCCGCGCGGTGAACCATTTGTTGTAGAGCGGCACGAGATCGTGGTTGGAGCCGAGCTTGCGGAAGGTGCGGTCGACCACGGCTGATAATTGCGGATCGCCCTTGCGGAACATGATGCCGTAGGGATCGTAGGAGAGATAATCGCCGGTGACGCGAAACTTGTCCTGCGCCTTGTGGCGCACGATCAGGCCCGAGAGGAGAATATCGTCGGTCGCGAAGGCATCGGCCTTGCCGTCCACCAGCATCTGGTACGACTGCTCGTGATCGGCGCCGACGGCGATGTTCAGGCCCAGCGAAAGCTTCTTGTCGGCCGCCTGGATCGCCTGCTCGTTGGTGGTGCCCTTCGTCACCACGATGGTCTTGCCCTTCAGATCAGTCAGCGACTGGACGCTGGACGCCTTCGGCACCATCAGCTTGGTGCCGGCGACGAACATCAGCGGCGAGAAGGCGACGCGCTTGCCGCGCTCGGAATTGGCCGTGGTCGAACCGCACTCCAGGTCGATCTTGTTCTGGAGCACGGCATCGATGCGGTCGTCCGAGGTGACCTTGACGTAGTCGATCTTCAGATTGGGATCGTCGACCTCGACGCCGATCTCCTCGACGATGGCCTCGCAGAGTTCGAGACTGTAGCCGATCGGCCTGTTGGCCTGATCGAGGAAGGAGAACGGCGGCGAGCTTTCACGGTAGCCGAGCCGCACGGTGTGCGCATTCTTGATGGCTGACAGCGTCGGGCTAAGCCCTTCGCTGCCGCCGGTCTGGGCAGAGGCCCCTGACGCCAGCAGACACGCTGCCAGCAGCAGGCCGCTTGAAATCGCCGTCAAAGGGCGCATGACGCACTCCCGTCAATGACCGGCCATCGCGGGCACTTCACCCGGCACCATGTCGCCGGGAACGGCATCGCCCGGTTCCATCGCATGCTCGGGCCCGAGCTCGCCTTCCCACTTCGCCACGACCGAGGTCGCCAGCGTGTTGCCGATCACGTTGGTGGCGCTGCGGCCCATGTCGAGGAAGGTGTCGATGCCCATGATCATCAAGAGTCCCGCCTCGGGGATGCCGAACTGCGAGAGGGTGGAAGCGATCACCACGAGGGAGGCGCGCGGCACGCCGGCAACGCCCTTGGACGTGATCATGAGCGTCGCGAGCATCGCCAGCTGCGTCGCGAGCGGCATCTCGATGTGATAGGTCTGCGCGATGAAGATACTGGCGAACGTGCAGTACATCATCGTGCCGTCGAGATTGAAGGAGTAGCCGAGCGGCAGCACGAAACTCGATATCCGTGACGAGGCGCCGAACTTGTTCAGGCCCTCCAGCGTCTTCGGATAGGCCGCTTCCGAGCTCGCGGTGGAGAACGCGATCATCAGCGGCTCGCGGATCAGCCGGAGCAGATGGCTGTAGCGCGGCCCGATGACGATGAAGCCGACTGCCACCAGGATGCCCCAGAGGATGAACAGCGAGAGATAGAAGCCACCCATGAACACGATGAGCTTCCAGAGCACCAGCAGGCCGTTTTTGGCGACCGTCGCGGTGATGGCGGCCCAGACCGCGAACGGCGCGAACAGCATCACATAGCCCGTCACCTTGAGCATGATGTGGCCGAGATCGTCGATCAGGGAGAGGATCTGCTTGGAGCGTTCGGGCAATGCGCCCATCGCCACCGAGAAGAACACGGCAAAGATCACGATCTGGAGGATTTCGTTCTGCGCCATCGCGTCCGCGATGGAGGTCGGGATCAGATGGGTCAGGAATTTCTCGATCGAGAAGGCCGAGACCGGCAGGCCTGTCGATTGCCCTGCCGCGGGCAGCGTGCCGGGAAAGTTCGCGCCCGGCTGAAGCAAGTTCACCATGACGAGGCCGAGCATCAGCGAGACAAAGGACGCGCTGACGAACCAGCCCATGGTCTTGGCGAAGATGCGCCCGAGCTTCGAGCCCGAACCCATATGGGCGATGCCGCCGACCAGCGTCGCAAACACCAGCGGCGCGATGATCATCTTGATCAGGCGCAGGAAGATCACGGCGATCAGGTTGATGGAGGAGGCCCAGTCGCCGCGCGTCTCGGGCATGAAGTTGAAGATCGCAGAGCCCATGATGATGCCGAGCACCATCGCCGCCAGAATGTATTGCGTGAACCTGTTCGACATCGAAGAACCCCCGCTGCACCGGCAGCTTCATGATGTCGCAGATATGACAGCGACGCAACACGCTTTGCGTGCAGTCACGCGCGCCGGATGTTCCCGTTGCGAAACGGGACGCAGCGATCTAGCCTTCATGCAGCGCACAACGAATGCGGCTTGCGCGTTTCGTTTGCTGCGGCTGCATCAATAATCGCCAAGCCATCGGAGAGGAGCGCCCATGACCGCCAGCATCAATCGCCAAATTCTCTTGGTGGAAAAGCCGAGCGGCAAGCTCGGGCCCGAGCATTTCAAGATGGTCGTCGAGAGCGCGCTGCCGGAACCGAAGGACGGCGAGGTCTTACTGCGCGTACGTTACATCTCGCTCGACGCCGCCAACCGCGCCTGGATGCACGGCGCAACCTATCGCTCGGCCGTCGAAGCCAACAGCGTGATGGCCGGGGGCGCGATTGCCGAGGTCGTGAGCTCGAGGGCCGAGGGGCTAGCGCCCGGCGACATCGTCTTCGGCGACACCGGCTGGCAGGAATTTGCCGCGGTGCCCGCAAAGCATTTGACGAAAATGCCGAAGCTCGAGCCGATGACGCACCTTCTCAGCGTGTTCGGCATCGCCGGCCTTACCGCCTATTTCGGCCTGCTCGAGGTCGGCAAGCCCAGGGAAGGCGAGACCGTCGTGGTCTCGGCGGCCGCAGGTTCGGTCGGCTCGATCGTCGGACAGATCGCCAAGATCAAGGGATGCCGCGTCATCGGCATCGCCGGCGGCGCCGACAAGTGCCACTGGCTGACCTCCGAGCTCGGGTTCGATGCCGCTGTCGACTACAAGGACGGCGCGGTCTTCAAGGCGCTGCGCGCAGCCGCGCCAAAGGGCATCGACGTCTATTTCGACAATGTCGGCGGCGACATTCTCGAAGCCTGCATTCCGCAGATGAACAATTACGGTCGGGTCGCCTGCTGCGGCGCGATCTCGCAATATGACGGCGCGCCATCGGCGCACGGCCCGCGCGGCGTGCCCGGCCTGATCGTGGTGAAGCGTCTCGTGATGCAGGGCTTCATCGTGATGGACTACATGAAGGAAAGCCAGCGCGCGCTCGCCGACCTTCAGGCCTGGGTGAAGTCCGGCAAGTTGAAGGTGCAGGAAGACATCATCGACGGATTGCAGAACACACCGAAGGCGCTGATCGGATTGCTCGCCGGCGAGAACCGCGGCAAGCGCATGGTGAAGCTGTGACGACGTAGTTACGTCGTAATTGCAAAGGTAATATCTACTTGCGGTAGTGGCTAAAGCGGCCAATGATGCCGCACGCGGCATCACCCGCGACGATTGCTTGCATCACTTTTAATAATGCGTCGGCGTTACCGACAGGGCAGGAATTCACTCAAATGTTCAACACGTTGAAACATGCATCAACGCGTCACGCGTTGCTCGCCGCAGCACTCTTCGCAACTGCAACAAGCGCGTTCGCGCAAGCGCCGACCGA
>Ga0310811_10002814_pt1 | contig 21816 bp, 14 predicted proteins | sample YCmetagenome_FD_207642 | JGI IMG/M metagenome (GOLD analysis project Ga0310811, IMG submission 207642) | Soil microbial communities from experimental microcosm in Duke University, North Carolina, United States - YC | ecosystem: Engineered > Artificial ecosystem > Soil microcosm > Unclassified ...
AAAAAGAGTGTCAGGCCAATAGCGACAAGGATGATGCCCAGTCCGCCCATACCAAAGATCAGGAATGTAGTGGGTGTACCACCCATACTTGAGCCAGTGGTGGTGGTGGTGGTGGCTGGTGGTGGCTGTGGGGTAGGTGTTGGCATCATGGTAGCGGTTGGGGAAGGGGTTGCCTGCACATTCACAGTTAAGACATTGGGTGTGAAGATGGTTAAAGAGGGATTTGTTGTTGACGTGACATCGATACCATAGGAACCTCCGGTCGTGCTTTGTGGAATAGTGATCTGAGTACTGAACGTACCATCACTGCCTGAAGTGACCTGTTGTTGCGCGATTGGAGTTGCCCCCTGGCCCGGTGTGATGGAGACGGTCAGTGTCTGTGATGGTAGCCAGTTCGTGCCAGTCACGGTAATGGTGTCACCTGCATTAGCTGTGTTTGGTGTGATACTGGCGGTTACAGGTCCGGTGACATCAAATGGTGGGTTGGCAAGAGCGGTAGTGCCCAGCGTCGTGGAGATCGCGCAGACGTAGTAACTTGTAGAAGGCTGGTTGGCGTTTGTGGGCCAGGTGGTATTGGCTGTGAACGTGCCATCAGGATTGATAGTAACACTACTTTGTGTATTGAATGGTTGCAGGTTGCCTGCATTTGCGGCGGTACACTGTGTCGGGTCAGTGGTTGTATAGAGATTGACTGTATCTCCTGGCGTGAAGCCATTGCCGGCTAGTTGGACGGCTGTTCCTGCTTGTCCAGCGGGAGTGCCACCGCCCGTAACTGAAAGGGCAATGGACGCAGTACTTGAGGGAGGAGCTGTTGTTGTGATTGTAGGTGTCACAGTGGGGGGTGTCACATCTACTAAATCTGAACCTGCTGCTCTGGCGGGTTGGTTGAAGGAAGCAAGAAAAACAATTATAAGAACAGTGGCAAAGCACAGGACACTCAAATATTTCAAAAATAGTTTGAACACGATGTATACTCCTGAGAACATAACCTGTGTAGTCGAATAGGTGTCATGTTGTAAAAAGCAATCTGTCAACACGACTCGTGAAGTCATTGCTTTGCAGTTATACACAAGCTGATCCTGTCAGAGAAATGATGTTGTCTGTCAGGAGACTTCACGCAGACGATTGCATGGTATGATACTACTATAAAACGAGAAAAAGAAGCTACTTGCTCAAAATTAGTGTTTGTTCTACTCTCGTTACAGTAAATATACCAGATTATGTTCTTTTTCCTCTATCGAATGGAAATCTGGCTGCTTTTGGCGTTACGTTGTCGAAGAGCCTCATAGAGTGCGATACTTCCAGCAACTGCTGCGTTGAGCGAGTTGACATGACCATACATTGGGAGTTTGATGAGTACGTCACAATGTTCCCGCACCAGTCGGCTGATACCTTTCCCCTCATTGCCGACGACAATCGCCAGAGGACCAGTCAGATTGGCCTGTGTATAGAGCGTTTTTGCCTCTCCTGCCAGGCCAACGACCCAGATATTCTGTTTTTTGAGCATGTCAATACATCTGGTTAGATTTGTCTCTTGCGCAATGCGTAAATGTTCGGTTGCTCCCGCAGAAGTTTTAGTGACAGTTGCGTTGACCTCGGCGGCGCGGTGAGAGGGAATGATGACGCCGTGAATGCCAGCCGATTCTGCCGTACGCATGAGAGAACCGAGGTTATGTACATCCTGAATTGCATCCAGGATTAATAGAAATGGGGCTTCGTTCTTCTGCTCAGCGTAGGCCAGTATATCGTCAATCGTCGCGTATGAGTGCTCTTCTACCTGTGCCAGACAGCCCTGATGCACAGCGCCATGACTTAATTGATCCAGCCGCGCTCGTGGAACAGTCTCGATCTGGATGTGCTGACGTCTGGCATCTTGCAGAATGTTTGTGATGACGGGGGCTTCGCGTAATCCTTCTGCGAGCAGAAGGCGCTGGATGCGGCGACCACTTTGTAGTGCTTCGGCAATGGGGTTACGGCCCCAGATGTACTCTGGCATATCTCCTCGTTTGTTTGAATGAGTGTGACGTTCTTAACGCAACGAGTATAGCACATCTTGCATGCGGGACTCTACTACGCTGGACATAAAGGTAGCAAGGAGTAGGGATTGCAAGTTCTTATTGGAGATAGCGAAGGCTTCCAGGCCATGTGTCATCGACACATGGCACAGAAGATTATAAGGGGAATTTAGTAGTCATCGCGACGATGATGATGGTGTCCCTCTCGGTACTCCATGTCATCCAGTTGACGCTCTTCTTCCCGTATTTCGCGGCGCAATTCGCGCTCTTCACGGCGTTCCTGACGCATTTCTTGTCGGTATGGGTCCTGTTGATAAGGATCGCCATATCCGCCGCCGCCATAGGGTTGTTGATAGCCGCCAAATTGTTGTGGTTGAGCATAGTAGGGGGATTGCACAAACTCTCTTGGTTGTTGGTGATGGTGTGCCAGCATATGTTTAGCGACTAAACCAGTCAATGCAATGGTGCCACCAAGCAAGAAAGGATGACTGAGAATGCGCTGTAACAGGTCTGGACGCTCACGTCCCATACGCATAAACCCTTGAGACATAGACCAGCTATCATTCGGGTTGACGCCATATTCAGGTGGCATTTGCTGGGCCAGGAATTGGCGTTGCTCAAAAGGGAGTTGGTCGAAGTGCTGCTGATAGATTTGCTGTTGCATATCTGGTGGCGCACCAACGAGAAACTGTCCCAGATGGCTTATGGCTTGAGCCGGGTTGATTGCGTTAAAGTTGCCAGTATCGTAAGCCTGAGCGTACTGTTCATATACGGGTCGATTGTTCTGATCAAATGGCCACATGTATGTTTTTGCTCCTTTGATCGAATTTCATGTCTAAACGATAAGGTGTGTTGTGCCAGAATTCCGACACAATACCTTTAAGACAGTATCACGTATTCCGTAGTGATGTCAAAGATTCCGAATATATTGCTCTTCGCAACCCTGTTGAGAAATGTCTTCTATATGGTAATCTATTGATGAGACGATAACGGTTTTCTGCGTTTTTTGAGAGAGGAGCATTTATGGAGCGAAATGATTTCATGGGTACGTTTAGAGAGTATGGTGGGCGTGGACTGCATGTGGGTCTGAGCACGCTGGGTGATTTTCAGAAGTTTTTGTTACGTGGAAATGTGATTGACCTCGCTGTTGGTGTTGTGATTGGTGCCGCATTCAATGGTCTGGTACAAGGGTTTGTCACGGATGTTATTTCACCTCTCATTGCTGCATTTAGTGATAACAAGCTTAAGAATCTAGATGGACTTCAGTTTAGTTTTCCCATTGGCAGTTGGAATGTTGGCCCTTTTCTCGTTGGCAATTTTCTCACTCTCCTGATCAGTTTCTTAATTACCGCTGCGGTGGTATATTTCCTTGTGGTGAAGCCATTTAACATACTGGAGGATCGCTATAAAATGCATATGGCGAAGCCTGTGGAGCCAACAACACGTGATTGTCCCTATTGTTTGAGTTCTGTTCCTCTCCTGGCGACACGTTGTTCTTACTGTACTTCGCAGTTGCCGCCTGCCAATCAACAACCGTCGAGCGCCCCTACGCAAAGATGAGTCTATTTCTTCCAGGTATAATGGGCTATCCTTGCATGTCAGAAAAGGCTAGCGTATACTGCTAACGGAGTAGGTATTGATAGCCTGATACTGAAAAAAGGTTAGTCAAGCCTCCATAAGGATGCGTGTGGGGTATGCCAAAATTGTCTGGCCTGCCCCTGCGTTATGGTCCATTTATAACTGTAGAGGAGAAATTGCTCATGACGTCAACATCGGAGCCTATCCGTCTGGAAGACTGGGTACGCGATATACCTGATTTTCCGCAGGAAGGTGTCCTCTTTAAGGATATCACCCCGTTATTACAGGACCCCAAAGCGTATAAAACGGCACTGGATCGTATGGCGGCGCATTATGCCGGAGCTGGAATTGAAGCTGTCGTTGGTGTCGAGTCCCGTGGCTTTATTTTCGGTTCACCCCTTGCCTATCTACTGAATTGTGGTTTTATCCCTGTACGTAAATTTGGTAAGTTGCCCTCACAAACACTGAGTGTTGAATATGCGTTGGAATATGGCACAAACGTCGTTGAGGTCCATCAGGATGCGGTTCGTCCTGGTCAGCGTGTATTGATTGTTGACGATTTACTGGCGACTGGTGGTACGGTGTCTGCGGCTATTGAACTGGTTGAGAAACTGGGTGGACACATCGCGGGTATCTCATTTCTGGTTGAACTTGGTTTCCTGAAGGGGCGCGAGAAGTTAAGTGATTATGACGTCTTTGCATTAATCCAGTATTAGTATCCCTGGTGTCTGGGAGGATCTGCCGATGCATAGTGCATGGTGGATGAAAACTTTTTGTGTTGTTCTTCATCCACCACGAAGTCGCTTTTACTTATTTACTTCAATACAGGATTTCGTCTTTGATACTCTATAGGTAGAGTCGAGTTGCATAAAAAGTTTATGCTTTATCAACCCAGCCGAGCCAGGTTGTTTTCTGTTCGATTGGCTGCGGATTGCGTTCTGTTTGTGGTATAGCAGGATAGCCAACATATAAGAAAGATGCGATGGAATCCTCTGGTTGCAGACCGAAATAGCTTTTCACTTTTTCGTCATAAGCTGCATCGCCAGTACGCCACATGGTAACCAGTCCCAATTCATCCGCTGTGAGTTGCATATTTTGCACTGCGGCTGCTGTTGCGGCGTAATTTTCATTGCCTAAAACCCGTGGGTTTTGTGGACCTTCCGCAATGACGGTAATAATTACGGGTGCTCGTAATGGTTTTTTTCTTTCGTTCTCAATCATTGCATTTTTGGTTGGCAGATCGCTATCAACCAGGCGTTCGGCCAGGGCCGCAGCCATGACATCTCCCAGTTCATTGCGGGCTGTGCCACTGAGAACGACGAATCTCCACGGCTCCACTTTACGGTGATTGGGGGCATGGGTTGCAGCCTCTAACATCCGCTCAATGTCTTCACGCTTCGGTTGCTGATCAGTCATTTTACCAATGCTGCGTCGGTGTTTGATGGTTTCAAATACTGTCATATGCTTCTTCCGAGTCTCCATTGTAAGGTTTTTCGTTTTCCTGTATATATTATATCTCTTTACCTGGCTGATTGCTCCAACTTGAATGTATGGGTGTGAGTTCGTCTTGTAGGTATACGCCGTGGGAAGGAGTGCGTTGTGGTGATGGTGGACGTGACTATAGTATGATTATGTAGCGTAGCAAAATTATTTCATGGTACACTAGAAACCGCTATCACTGATGCTGCAAATGTACCTGTTTGTTGCCCATCTTTCTCATATCCAGAAGCATGTGGCTGGAAGGATGCTGAGAAATTCTTCCCCCTTCCACCTGTGTAGTGTGCAGCATATTCACGGCACGACATATGAAGATAGCCAGTGTGACCGATCCCGATATGTATAATTGAACAGTCGTGTATGTATACCACTATAGAGATATGCGTGCGTGTAACCGATTACAACACAGTGTCATGAGAAACATTCCACTATGTATGTTTTCAAAAACCTGAACATAAATCATACGCATGAGTCTTGTAATAAAGAAGTTATTGTTTATTGAATAAAAGTTGTTATGTGAGGAGAGTGAACGATGGAAGCACGTTTCATTACTGATGCGCAGCAGTGGAACGACTTCGTTGCGGCATCACCGTATGGAGTTATTACACAGGCATATGAATGGGGCGAACTGGCCCGACACGCAGGCTCAAATCCGATGCGCGTCGGCGTTGTGGATGAGAGCGGGAAATTATGCGCGGCAATGGCAATCAATATCTCAAAAATGCCCATGTTGCGTAGCACCTATTTTTACGCGCCCCGTGGTCCAATTGTAGATGATCCTGATTCTCCTGCTTTAACCGTGCTCCTCAACTTTGTGAAGGCCGAAGCACGGAAGCAGGGAGCCTTTATGTTGAAGATTGATCCACCTGCTGAAGAAGGTGACACGCATTGGGTATCGGCGCTTACTCATCGTGGCTTCCGTTTGTCTCCTCAGACGATTCATGCGCGTAGCGAATGGATTCTCGATATTCGCCCGGAGGAGAAAGAGCTGCTGTCGAAGATGAAAGAGAAGTGGCGTTATAATATTCGTCTGGCGGCGCGTAAAGGTGTTACGGTACGTCGTGGTGAGGGGCGACTGGATCTTGAAGCTTTCCATACAATCCTGCGTGAAACCAGTATCCGTGATCAGTTTTTTGTGCATGATCTGGATCATTATCAGACGTTGATGGATATTTTTGATCGTGATGATCAGGTCGCGCTTTTCCTGGCTGAATTTGAAGGCAAGCCAATTGCTGGTATCTTTATGATGCGTTATGGGCGTTGGAGCTGGTATCGTTATGGTGCTTCTTCATCGCAGTATCGTAATGTTATGCCAAACCATTTGCTCCAATGGAATGGTATGCAGTGGGCACGTTCTCATGGTTGCTGGTACTATAATTTCCTGGGTGTGCCAGTGCATCCAGAGCAGTCAGATAGCAGCGATCCTCTGTATGGGGTGTATACGTTTAAACGTGGTTTTGGTGGGTATGACCGTCTCTCACTGGAAGCATACGATCTGCCATATAATCCGATTGTCTATGAGCTGTATCGACGTATGATCGATTTCAAACATTGGCGTGATCAGCGTCAGAGCGCGAAAGAAGCCGCAGCCAGAGAGCAGGAGGCTTCAGCTCAGACAGAGAAAAAGGCTGAGCCACAGGCTTCGAAGGCGTAAGAGCCACTTCTAGCGCCGGTTTGCCCCCCTGTTCTTATAATCTGAAGGTTGGCAGGTATATAAAAAAAGGGATATGTGCGAAACAAGCTTGTTTCGCACATATCCCTTTTTTGTGATGACCTGAGTGGAATTATGCTTTTTTGCCTTCTGAGATCTGTACTTTATCGGACTTATTATTGAGCAGGTTGCCCTCAATTCCGATAGAAGGGAGGAGCTGTGCCTGTGCCTGTGTGCTCAATGGCAGTGCCCACAGTTTGATAAAGCCCAGAGCAGCGTTATGATCGAACTGATCTCCACTGTCATAGGTTGCCAGCTCATGGCTGTAGAGTGAGTTATCTGATTTGCGACCAACAATCTGGCAGCGTCCGCGAGAGAACTTTACGCGTACCGTACCACTGACAAAGCGCTGGGTGCTCTGTACATAAGCAGCCAGGTCCTGATGTAGTGCACTATACCATTGACCGTTGTAAATCAATCGTGCGTATTCACCGGCGACAATCTCTTTGAAGCGCACCTGATCGCGGCTCAATGTCAGCGTTTCCAGTGCATTATGGGCCTCATGCAGAATGGACGCGGCAGGAGCCTCATAAATCTCACGTGATTTGATACCGACCAGACGGTTCTCAACATGATCAATACGCCCGATACCATATTTGCCACCTTCAGTATTCAAGGTATCGATCAGAGTTGGGCCATCGATCTCTTCACCATTCAGTTGGGTTGGCATACCGTTCTGGAAGGTGATTTCATAGTAACTGGGTTCAAGTGTTACCTGATCAGGATCGGCGGTCCAGGCAAAGACTTCTGCGGGAGGCTCAGCCCAGGGATCTTCCAGAACACCGCACTCAACGCTACGGCCCCAGAGATTCTGGTCTACCGAATAAGGGCTGGCATTAGTCACTTTAATGGGGATATTATGTTCAGCCGCATAAGCGATCTCGTTATCGCGTGTCATGCTCCACTCACGGACAGGAGCAATGATGCGCAGGTCAGGAGCCAGTGTATTGATTGAGACATCAAAGCGCACCTGATCATTGCCTTTGCCTGTGCAGCCATGAGCGACAGCGACAGCACCTTCCTGGCGAGCCACCTCAACCAGCAGGCGAGCAATTAAAGGACGGGCCAGCGCGGTTGCCAGAGGATAGCGACCTTCATAAATAGCGCCTGCTTGCAGAGCGGGCCAGAGAAAGTAACGTACAAAGTCTTCACGAGCATTGACGACCATTGATTTCACAGCACCAATGGCTGTTGCGCGTTCGGCAACTTCCTGTAAATTCTTCTCGTTACCGACATCGACCGTGACCGCGATCACATCGAGATCATACTTTTCTTTAATCCAACGGATTGCTACCGAAGTATCTAGACCGCCTGAGTAGGCGAGTACCACTGTTGCCATGACTACTCCTCCTCAAAGATATGGATATCAGTTGTGCCAACAAGCTGTTGTATGGCTGTTGTAAATGTTGCGGCTTGCTTTTGCCATTGGGCACGCGCTTGCGCCAGCCGCTGCTGCGCTTTTTCTAACCCTGGATTGCCAGCCCCGCCAGGATGGTTACGGGCGTGCAGGCGTGCAACGAGTTGCTGCTGAGTTTCTACCGGGAATGGGATCTGCTGGTCTAACTGCGCCGTCACTTCGCGTCCAACAATACGATACGCATCACGAAATGGCATCCCCTCTTTTTCCGCCATTTCATAGGCGCGGTCAGTCGCAAAGAGTTCAAATGTACACGCTTCCAGAGCACGCTTCTGGTTAACCCGGGTATTCTGGATGGTGAGCGCACAGATCTCTAACGTCTCACGCGCCAGGGCGATTGCTTCCATGAAAGGACGCTTGGTTTCCTGATAATCGCTATTATACCCCGACGGAAGGCCAGTGATAATACCAAGGATCTGTTGCTGGAAGGAGAGCATGGTTTGCGCCCGTGCTCGGACCAGTTCCATCACGTCCAGATTGCGTTTTTGTGGCATGATGCTGCTACCTGTTGTGATTTCCACCGCAGCCTGCATAAAGCCATACTCACTGGTGGTGAAGAGCATCATATCCTGTGCCAGTTTGCTCAGATCAAAGGTGATTTGTGCCAGTGCCTGCACGATGGCGGCTTCTATTTTGCCGCGAGCATTCTGGACGTAAATCACATTATTCTGGACCTGTGAAAAGCCCAGGATATCAGCGACATACTGGCGATCAATGGGCAGGGGCACGCCATAGCCAGCCGCCGAGCCAAGAGGAGATTGATCATTTAACGCGTACGCGGCAGCAAGTAATTTTTCATCATCTAAAAGGGCTTCGGCAAAACTTGCGGCCCAGAGACCAAAGGATGAAAGCATCGCACGTTGCATGTGCGTATAACCGGGCATTGGAATGTCCATCGTATCGGAGGCAAATTGGAGCAGGGTCGCACAGAGATCGAAAAGTTGTTGACTCACAAGATGAAGTTGTTCTTTGCCATATAAACGCAGATCGGTTAGAACCTGATCATTGCGGGAACGAGCAGTGTGAATCTTTTTTCCCGCCGGTCCAGCTTTTTCCGCGAGATAATTTTCAATACTGGTATGGACATCTTCGTCTGACGGTTTAATCGTAAATTCCTTGCTTGACTCCAGGCGTAATATTTCCTGAAAAACCACTTTGAGGGCTTGAAGCTCTTCTTCACTGAGGACGCCAATACGTTGCAGCATCGACACATGAGCAAGAGAACCCCAGACATCATGACGGATGAGTTGGTTGTCAAGAAGGCTGTTTTGTGCTGCGGTATAATGCTCGACACGGGCGTTGACACTATAGCCTTTTTGCCATAGTTTCGTCATAATACGAACTCCTTCAATTAACCAATTTGGAGGAAGGAGCCGTAGGGTAAAAAAAACGCCCCTTCCATAAACATTGAAGGGACGAGAGTGCAGAGTTTTACTCTATCACACCCGTGGTGCCACCCTAATTGCCTTTCACAAAAGAGGCTGTAGAAGCTACGCGAAAGACCACTTCTCTGGTTATATCACGACGTGGGAACCACCCACCTGACCTACTTGTTCACTTTCAATAGATTACTGTAAGCAGACTTTCTTCGGTCAACCGCTCACGAATGCGTTCCGAAAGTGCTCTACCATTCCGAACTTTCACTCTGTTATCGGATCGCTGTTGGTCGCTCTTCTCTCGTACTACTTTCGTTCAACACGGGTCTTTTTTCAGCCATTCAGTCGTATTCTGTACTCACTGTATCCCATTACTGAATGGTACTGAATATGAAAATATATTTTTTACAGAATAACAGTCGGGATGAGAAATGTCAAATGATTGACTATACATAAATGCGCACTTTGGGCGGTCAACTTTCACATAGTTTTCGGTAGATTGTGTTGGAGGGAGTAGTATTACATGCCTGGTTGGAAATAATTATTTAAAATGAATTTTGTGGATTATAGATTTAAATTATATTAGTTTATAACAATGACTATATATGTAGTTACAATGCATCGAAATTGTTGTATGAACCGTAATTGTTATATCACCAAAATTCTATTGCGGCCCCTCAGTGAAAGGAGCTATTGTAATGAATGCAGTCACTAATTGGGGAACTGCACTTTTCAATTCCATTGCAGGTGTATTATCCCTTGTTGTCGCATTTATCCCCAGGTTAGTCGGTTTCCTGGTCATCCTGTTGATCGGCTGGATTGTTGCGTCGGCATTGGCGAAGGCTGTAACCTTTTTGCTCAAGCGCATTGGTTTTGATCGTACCAGTGAGCGTATTGGTCTGACGCGTTTTGAGCAGCGGATGGGTATGCGTATGGACCCTGCAACATTGTTGGGTAAAATAGTGTACTGGTTTGTCTTCCTGGTCTTTTTAATTCCAGCTTTCAATGCCCTGCAACTTACCTCGGTCAGTTCGTTCTTGAATCAGGTTCTGGCATACATCCCCAACATTTTCGTTGCGGTGCTGGTGCTGTTCCTGGGCGCACTCTTGGCAAGTTTTGTTGGGGACATTGTGCGTGGAACAATGGCGGGACGCAATGTAGGTAATCCAAACATTTATGCCAATATCGCACGGGCAGCCATTATCGGTTTTGCTATTCTGGTTGCGCTTGATCAGTTGCAGATCGCACCAGCGTTAATCACGATTCTCTTTACCGCGATTGTTGGCGCGATTGCTCTTGCACTTGGTCTGGCCTTTGGTCTGGGTGGACGTGACACGGCACAACGCCTGTTGGATCGAGGTGAAGCTCGTATCGGCACAACCCCAGCGCCATATTCTGCTACGCAACCGCAGACGCAGGCCACGGATATACGACAGCCATTCAACCAACCATCGCCTGGAATGGGTCGTATGCAATCAGGTACGATGCGTGGTGATGGTAGCTCAACCGTTTAGGTATGTATGATATGTACATCAAGGTGACGAGTTTCGTTCTATCTCGTCACCTTGACAGCGGTTTGGACGATTAATATACTAAACTTAGACGTAGAACAAAAGAAACCTGTTCCTCGTAAGACATTCAGGTTTTATGGAGGATGATATAGAGTAAAAAACGTTTTTGCAGCGGCGTTTGATCGCGGAAGAGTAGACGAAGGCGACAATTGCAGCGAACTGGAATATGGTGGAAGTCCAGTATTGTGGTTTCGTTGAACACACCGTGAGAGCTATATGTGACAAAGCACACTTGTGTGGAAGCATATCGGATGTGCCCATCCGTTATCATGGGCACAAATCACGAGCATATTTGTTTGCTCGTTGTTTGACTGAGTGTCTGTTCATTTTGAGCAGAAATGAGGATGGGACCACGGATAACCTTCGTTCCTCGGTGGAGGGATGAGGGTTTTTTTTATGGTCAAAAATAGCAGGAGTGACGTGAAATGGCAAAGTTTAATGGTGATCACATCAAACTGGCGATCCAGAAAGATGGGCGCTTAACAGAAGATACACGAGCATTGCTACGCACTGTTGGTTTACATTTTGAGTCGTATAAGCAGCGTTTGTTCAGTATCTGTCGTAATTTTCCACTGGATATTTTGTACGTGCGCGATGATGATATTCCTGAATATGTTGCTGAGGGTGTGGTAGATCTAGGCATCGTGGGACAGAATCTTGTTGTGGAATCAGGGACGAAGGTGACTGAATTGTTGCCACTGAATTATGGTCATTGTTCACTGATGGTGGCGGTTCCGGCTGAAAGTGGGATTGAGAACATCCAGCAATTAGAAGGATTAAAGATCGCGACATCCTATCCTTTGACAACCACAAAATATTTTGCTGAACACAAAGTAAATGTCAATGTGATTACGATTAGTGGTAGTGTGGAGATTACGCCTGCGCTGGGTGTCTCCTCCGCGATTGTTGATCTGGTGAGTACGGGAAGCAGTTTGAAGTTGAATGATCTGGTGCCGATTGCGACTGTGCTGGATTCACAGTCATCGTTGATTGCCAATCCAACATCGATTGAGAATGTCTATAAAAAGGCGATTATTGATCGTTTGATGACGCGTTTTCGTGGTGTGCTGGCTGCTGCTGATTATAAGTATGTGATGATGAATATTCCCCGTAGCGCGTTGGAGTATGTTTCGACAACCACCCCTGGTTTGAAATCTCCGACTGTGCTACCGACAGCCGATGCTGAGTGGATGGTGGTACATACCGCGATCCGTGAAGACATGTTCTGGGATGTGATTGAGAAGTTAAAAGAGCATGGCGCTCAGGGGATCCTGGTTTCTTCTATTGAGAAGATGTTTGTGTAGTTTTTTGTATAAATGGTGTAGTAGCAGAGATAGCATATGTACACGCACTGGTGTGAATACATCTGCGTGTATATATGCTATCTCTTTGCTTATCTATCCTTAGTCTGCTGGACTGAGTTGATAGGTTTCAAGCACTACAGGAGTACTGTCTGGTGTGGTATAGTCACTCCATGCTTTGATCGGTAACGTACTGAGACTGTGCGTTGTCAGTGCACGCAGGAAGAGCCGTACTTGTTTGATTTTGATCATTAATGGAATGTTGCTGTCAACTGCCAGACGGCGTAAGCGATAGTGCTCGTCAAAGTCTTTTTGTAAGCGTCCTGCCACGATGACAATTGCCAGATCTATCTGTTGATTATGGATGACATCCTGAACATTGAGCGCCTCTTCGTCGTCCTCCACACCACCTACGCGGGTTGCTGCTATATGGTGATCCTGTAAGAATTGCCATGTTTCTGATGTGGCATAGATTGGCAAATTGAGACCTTGCAGATGTATCAGGCTCTCCTTGAACGCCTCCTGTTTCTCCTCACCCGTGAGATGAAGTAAGATCCCTTTTTGTGGGATACTGTTGCCAGTGGCAAGCAGGGCTTTAAGATATGCCTCTTCAAGATCATCACCAAAGCAGGCAACCTCTCCAGTAGAAGACATTTCAACCTGTAGCATCGGATCTGCATTGGTCAGTCGTGAGAACGAGAATTGCGGTGCTTTGATGGCTGTAAAGGTCTGAGGTGGCAGTTCAATGGCTGCCACATCAGGCTGGAAAAGCGTATCAATAAAGAGATCAATCAAGTTCACACCAGTCACTTTTGAGATAAAAGGGAAGGTGCGCGAGGCACGCAGATTTGTCTCTATGACATAGACCTGATGCTCTTTGACCAGAAACTGGATGTTGACCGGACCAGTTACGTCCAGCGCAGCAATAATCTTGCGCCCGATCTCTCTTATCTCGTCCTGAATAGCTGTTGTGATGGTCTGCGGCGGCAACGCAATGGTTGCGTCTCCTGAATGCACGCCAGCGTTTTCGATGTGTTCAGAGATAACCGCTGCCTTGATCTGTCCATGTTGTGCGATGGCGTCAAATTCAACTTCGCGTGCGAATTCAAAGAATTTAGAAACCGTGACAGGATGTTCCGGTGAGAGTGTGGCTGCCTGTTGGGCGTAGACCGTCAACTCCTCCAGTGTATCGCAGATTTTCATCGCGCTACCTGATAGCACATAGGATGGGCGTACCAGTACAGGATAGGCGACGCGGGCCGCGAAAGATTGGAGTTCATCCAGTGTGCTGAAGGTATTCCATTCTGGCTGTTTGATGTGTAGTGTATCCAGCAGAGTTGAGAAAGTGCTCCGGTTCTCGGCGCGATCAATATTGGTTGCTGTTGTGCCAAGTAACTGGCAACCATAGGCATGGAGTGCTTGGGAGCGATTATTTGGTGTTTGACCGCCAACCGAGACAATCACTCCATATGGTTGCTCAAAATCATAAATGTCTGCAATGCGCTCAAAGGTGAGTTCTTCAAAGTAGAGCCGATCGGATACATCATAGTCAGTGGAAACAGTTTCAGGGTTGCAGTTGATAATGATAGAGCGCTTCTTGTATTTCTTTAATGCTTCAACAGAACTTACACTGGTCCAATCGAATTCAACCGATGAACCGATACGGTATGGTCCAGATCCCAGAATGATGACCCCCTGTTGTTGCGCGGGTTGGATATCATTATGCTGAGCATTATAGGTCATATAGAGATAATTGGTATCGGATGGAAATTCAGCGCTGAGCGTATCAATCTGGAGGATGGCTGGAATGACACCTGCCACTTTGCGCTGAGCGCGAATCGCCAGTGCATCTTGATTGGTGAGTTCCGCGATCCGTGTATCAGACAGACCAAGCTGTTTTAGCGTCCATAGTTCCTCTGAACTGAATTGTCCATGATGTTGACGTAATGCCTCTTCCTGTTCTACGATAGCCAGAATGCGACTGAGGAACCAGGGATTAATGCCAGTGATCTCATAGAGTTCATCTATCATATAGCCAGATTTCAGTGCCTGTGCAAGCGCGAATGGGCGTTTAGGGGTAGGTATAGTAAGATATTTTTTGAGTTCCTTTTCGTCGGAGAAGAATGTATCGGGTGGGACCGCACCTTCAAAGCCCTGTTCAAGCATGTGTAACGCTTTTTGATAGGCTTCTTCAAATGTACGACCAATGCCCATGACCTCACCAACAGATTTCATGCCAGTGCCAATAGTCTCATCGACGCCTTTGAATTTCGCGATATCCCAGCGTGGAATTTTGACCACCAGATAGTCGAGACTGGGTTCAAAACATGCCTGTGTGACTCCGGTCACTTTGTTTTTGATCTGTGCCAGCCCATATTCCAGCGCGAGTTTCGCGGCGACGTAGGCGAGGGGATAGCCAGTCACTTTGCTGGCGAGGGCGGAACTGCGCGAGAGACGGGCGTTGACCTCAATCACATAGTATTCTGAAGTGATCGGGTTGAGCGCGAACTGGACGTTACATTCACCAACGATACCCAGGCTGCGTACAATGTTGATTGATGCGGCTCGCAGCATATGGTATTCCGCATTGGTGAGTGTCTGACTGGGTGCGATGACGATTGATTCGCCAGTATGGATGCCGAGCGGGTCCATATTTTCCATATTACAAATAGTAATACAGTTGTCGTAGCGGTCCCGTACCACCTCATATTCGATTTCTTTGTAGTGGTGAAGATACTGTTCGATCAATACCTGTGGCGCGAATGAGAGCGCATTGCTGACAATTTTTGCCAGTTCATCCCGGTTCGCTGCGATACCTGAACCCTGACCGCCCAGCGCGAAACCGGCGCGCACCATCACCGGAAAGCCGATCTGATCGCCCAATGTGAGCGCTTCTTCTAGCGTTTGAGCGCTCTGGCTCTGAGGTGTAGGGATATTGATGCTATGCAGATGTTCGGCGAATTTCTGTCGATCTTCGGTGAGTATAATAGCTGAAATGGGAGTGCCAAGGATTTTCACATGATGGCGCTCCAGTATACCCTGTTCGTAGAGTTCGATACCACAGTTGAGGGCGGTTTGACCACCGAAGGCGAGCAGAATGCCATCGGGCTTTTCACGCTCGATGACCTGTTCAACAAAGTATGGGGTAACGGGCAGGAAGTAGATCTGATCCGCCAGAAATTGCGATGTCTGGATAGTCGCGATATTCGGATTGATCAGAATCGTTGTTACCCCTTCTTCTTTCAATGCTTTCAATGCTTGAGAACCAGAATAGTCAAATTCTCCAGCTTGTCCGATTTTTAACGCGCCAGAACCTAGAATTAATACTTTACGTTGTTGTTCCATCAAAATTGCTCCAGAAAGTAATCAAAGACCCATTCGGTATCAACTGGTCCAGGTGCAGCTTCAGGGTGAAACTGGGCCGACATAAATGGCAGTGATGAATGGATAATGCCTTCGTTGGTGCCATCGTTCGCATTTGTAAACCAGGGATTAAAGCCGGGAGGGACTTCACCAACGGCAAAGCCATGATTCTGTGTGGTGATATAGCAGCGCTGGGTGTTGCGCATCGTGCAGGGTTGGTTCTGGCTACGGTGTCCAAATTTCATTTTATAGGTGTCGCCACCAGCAGCCAGGGTTAAGATCTGATTGCCCATGCAGATACCCAGGGTTGGTATCTTCTGCTCAAGTGCCTTGCGCACCGTCTCCACCGTCTCAGGTACCATCTTAGGATCGCCGGGGCCATTTGAGATAATGAGGCCGTCAAATTGCATATTTGCATCCGCCGCGAAAAGGTCAAAGTTCCAGGGAACCGTGACCAGTGTAATATCACGTTTGAGCAGGCTGCGAGTAATATTGCGTTTGGCTCCACAGTCGATGAGTGCAATCTTTTTAGTACCATGCCCGGCATGTTTGACCTGCTGTGTGGAGACAGTGGCGATCAAATTATCGAAGTTAGGATCATGAAAAGGAATATCTTCTTCAAAAACAATTTTGCCCAGCATTGCGCCATGATCGCGGATATGCTGTGTCAGGCGGCGTGTATCCTTGATTTCAAGCGCGGGAATTTTCTGGCTCTGAAGCCATTCACCAAGTGACATCGTGCTCTGAACGTGGGATGGTGTATCGATATAGTTTGAAACGATTAATCCTTCAATATGGATATGATCATCTTCCCATAATGATTGGGCAGGTACACCATAATTGCCAACCAGAGGATAGGTCATGATCAGGATTTGCCCGGCGAATGAGGCATCGGTGATGGCTTCCGGATAGCCAACCATACCCGTGCTGAATACGACTTCACCAGCTCGCCCCTGATGATAACCAAACGAACGGCCTTCAAATTGTGTGCCATCTTCAAGGATCAAGGTGCCATAACGGGGGGCTGAACATATTGTGTCATGAGAAGACACGCTGTGTGTTTGCATAGTGCATCCTTCCTGAACTGTGCTCCAGTGAAAAAAGTATATCGATGATGGAGCCGCGACTGGTGCTGATAAGTGAAGTTTATTTGTCTCTTATCATTACACGGTTTCCGCATGTAAAAGCGTTGCTAGAACAGCCATTTGCGCCCACAGGCGGTTTTCAGCTTCGTCAATGACGATGGAACTGGAGCTATCCAACACCTCGTCAGTCACTTCTACGTTTCTACGTACCGGTAAACAATGCATAAATTTACCGTTGTCTGTAAGTTGCATGTTCTTTTTGTTTACGATCCAATCTTGCAAATTTGCTCTCAGCTTTTTTTCCTCATCCCAATTCCCGTAGTATTGCAAGGCTCCCCAACTTTTGGCACAAACGATGTGAGCCTCTGTCATTGCTTCGTCCTGATTATGACTGATCGCGAATGAGCCTCCACCCTGTTCGGCTCGCTGTTTTGCCACCGCGAGGATTTCTGGATCAAGTTCCCAACCCTGAGGATGTGCGACAACAACCTCCATCCCCAGATCGCAGGCCGCCAGCATTTGTGAATTGGGAGTTGCCATTGGCAAGGCTTTTGGATGATAGGCCCATGTCAGCACATACTTTTTTCCTTTGGGATTGCCCAGATGTTCTGTCATGGTGACTGCATCGCCTAGACCCTGGCAGGGATGGTAGAGATTTGACTCCATATTGATGATGGGAACGGTAGCATATTTTGCAAAGCTGTTGAGCACGATATCCTGTTTGGACTCGGCCCATCCGCTGGTTTGTGCGCTGGTTGATGATTTTGTCACCAGTTCAGAGCAGCGCAAGGCCAGCGCATCACAATAGCGCGAAAGGACGGGTGCAACGTCTTTGACATGCTCAATGGTTGTCCCATCCATGATTGCGTTTTCCTGATATTCAAAGGACCAGACATTATCGCTGTTGATCTCTAATGCCTGTCCGCCCAGTTTGAACATTGCTGTCGCGAAGGAAACCCGTGTACGTACCGAGGGATTGAAGAAGAGGGTTGCTAGCGTTTTGCCTGCCAGACTTTTCCTCACCTTGCCATGCTTGAGATCAAGTGCTAACTGGATCAGATCACTGATCTCCTGTAGGGTCAGGTCCGCAGTATTCAGGAAGTCGCGTTGCGACAATAAATGTGTTTGTTCTAACATGTGTGTTTTTCTCCTGTGCTGTGCGAACATACCCTATGATGCAATCGCTTGCTTCTGGGTGTCTTTCAATGATGTGAGCTTTTCTTCGATCAATTGCAATGTTTTGGGCATGGCATGTTGATTGCTCTCAGCGGGTACCCCGATTGTATTTTCAACAAACGCGACACCGGTATCATTATTTACGACTGGTCCGGTAATCAGGGTGACAGGAACACCGTACTGCTGCATGATCTCTTTGGCACCCCATGCTCCAACAAAGTCACCGGCACCGACGATGAGTGAGTTGATATGCTGCTGGATTTCCTGATTTTTGATGATATCGCCCACATGGTAGCCACCAAGGATGCCATCACCGAATTCGGCGATAATCACATCGGGATTGCTTTTATTAGCTTCGGCGATAACACTGATGGCGACCTCAACCACTTCATCCGCATTGTTGCAGGTAGAAGGAAGTCCAGCATCCATAAAGCCGAGAACAGGGGATGCACCTGCGTCCGCAATGGTATCGAGATCCTGTGTGGAGGCAACACCGGAGAGTTTTACACCGGCAATCTTCAAGCCTTTGTGTTTGAAGTGTTTGATTATTTTGACAATCGCGGTTGTTTTTCCTATATTCATACAGGTGCCAACGATGCCGATAATGGGGGCACTGGAGGGAAGGGTAGTAGTACGTTCAATCGAGTAATCTTTGATATTGAGTTGTTGTCCGTTGTTAATCACGCTCCCAAGAACTTTGACCTGCATCGGAACACCCCAGGCTTCGTTGAGACCACTGATTTCACCCACGACACCGCTTTCACAGAGATAATAGAGGATATCACCGACAGCGAGTTGTGCAGGGATATCACCACTGTATTCGCGGAGAGCACGTCGTTTCCCTAATACAACCGGCAGAATATCTCCCTCAACGAGGAAACCAATACGACCACTGGTATATTCGAGTAAGCTGTTCTTGCCTGTATCAGAGAGTGCCTGTACAGCAATGACAGCGCCCTCGGCAGGTGTGATTTGTTCGCTAATCTCGGCAGTGGACGGCAAATGGAGTTGTCGCATAACTGAGGGAATTTTCGTAAACTGGATTTGCATATCCTGCACCTCTTCTTCCTGATAATTTGGGCCATTGTTCTGTACGGTGCGGGAAAGTAGTAAGCTTCCTGGTTCACTGTACATGGCACAAAGAAAAACCTGGGAATGGTGGAAGGTGCGAAGCATAAAAAAATCTCGCCCCCTCCAACGTTACTGAAGGGACGAGAGTAGTAAGGGACTGTTGTCCCGCTAAACCCGTGGTGCCACCCCGATTGTCACTCTCCGCCATTTTGCATGTATCGTTGTGCTGGCAAAGGTTGTGACCACTTTTTTCTGTGGTTATATTCCTGCGTGGGAACCACCCACCGAACCTACTTGCCCTCTATCAAAAGAGGCTTTCTTCGGTCGCCGCTCACGAACGCGTTCAAAGAACCCTGGACTCTTCTGAACTCTCACTCTCTTTCAGATCGCTGTCAGTCGGTATTCTTCTACTGTTTTCGCTCAACGCGGGTCAGACTGTATTTTTAGTCTTACAAAAAAGATTACCATTCATGGCCGGGAAAGTCAACGAAGATTGGTGCTGAAGGCATGTGAGTCATGCACATTATCTGTGTATGCCATATAGTAAACTCTCACAACAAAGTTCAACAGGTCGTCCTGCACGGTGGCGTTCTCGCCATTCCGATTGAGATAGGACGACCCATTGTTTTCATTGATCTACGTTGATTTGTGAGTACGGTTGCGATTAGCCGGTATTTCTCACGCCAGCGGCAATGCCATTGATCGTTAAGAGAACCGCATATGTCAGACGTGCTCGTTCGCGTTCTTCATCGCTTGCCTCTGGCTGAGCATCTTTATCCAACGTCAGCGGCCCACCGAGCGCACGGAGACGACGGAGAAACACCACCTGTAAGTAGCTTAATGGATCGACATAAGGATTGCGGAGACGAATAGATTCTTGCAAGACTGGCGAGGTGTCAAGCAGTTGTTTGCCACCAACAATCGCGATGACCATGCGTGCCGTGCGATCATATTCAGCCTGGATGGTATTCATAAAGCGATCCCGCAGTTCAATATCATCAACGAGCGTTGCATAAGTATGGGCGATATGCATGTCTGCTTTTGACAGTGTCATTTGCAGATTATCCAGAAACGCACGCCAGAAAGGCCACTGTCGGTACATTTGTTGCATCTGTGCCAGACGCTCTGGTTGCGCCTGCATATACGCTTCCAGCGCACTGCCTACACCATACCAGCTTGGGAGCACAAAACGACTTTGCATCCAGGAAAAGACCCAGGGGATCGCACGCAGATCCTCAATCGCACGGCTTCTGGTACGGCGTGCTGGTCGCGAACCGATATTGAGCCAGCCCAGTTCCTGAATTGGTGTCGCCTGTTCAAAGAAACTCAGGAAGGTTGGATCTTCGTAAATAAGTTGGCGATAGTGGGTATACGCACTGGCTGAGAGCTGTTCCAGGGAGGCAACCCACTCATCGGTTGGTGTGGGATGAACCTGTGTTTCAATGATCTCTTTTTCTGGAATGCTTGATTGTACAACACCCGCGATGATAAGCTCCAGATTACGTATGGCAATCTCATGCACACCATATTTAAATGACAGCATTTCACCCTGCTCAGTGATGCGCAGACGTCCATTGATGGAACTGGGTGGTTGACCTAGAATAGCTTCGTAGATTGGTCCACCACCACGACCAATCGCGCCACCACGACCATGAAAGATGACAATACCAATCTGGTATTCCTGTCCCAGAACTGCCAGACGACGCTGTGCCTGATACAACTCCCAGGCGGACGTCAATATTCCTCCGTCCTTACTGCTATCCGAGTAGCCAAGCATGACCTGTTGCTGATCACGGCAGTGCTCGACATAGTTCTTGTATACGGGGAGATCAAAAGCCTGTTTCAGAATAGCTGTGCAGTCACGCAGGTCATTGATTGTCTCAAAGAGTGGCACGATAGGTAGATCATTTATGCCAACTTCTTTGAAGAAAAATTGCACTTCCAGTAAATCACTGACCGTATGTGTCATGCTGACAATGTAGCAGGTGACGGCCTTTGGGCCATAAAGTGCACGAGCAGTCCGAATGGCCTGGAAGGTCTGTAAAATATGGGATGTCTCAGGACTCAATTCCAGGCCAGGACGTGTGAGAATGCGTGGATCTTCCAGTAAGCGTTCGAGCAGAAGAATGCGCTCGTCTTCTCCCAGTGTCAGATAATCATCTTTGATGAGTCCTGTCACGCGCAACAGTTCAGCGATAGCTGTCGCATGGCGTTCACTATGCTGGCGTACATCAAGAGCTGCGAAATAAAAGCCGAAAACCTTCACCTGACGAATGAGCCGGTCTAAATCGCCCTCTGCCAGCGATTGTTCTCCATCCTGAAGCAGGCTGTCACGAATCAGATAGAGATCAGCTAGCAACTCATCAGCGGATTTGTAGGTGATGGAATGTTCCAAATCCTCATCTTCTGGTATGGCAGGTTTCTTGAAGCGGGAAGGCATATCGGCTGGAAGCGGTTCACTTTCAATTGCTCCCAGACGTTTCCACATGAAGGAAAGCTTGGCCCGATATGGCTCAAATGTTGTTTGTCCTTTAAGATCCTGCGCATAGTCAGGCATGCAAGCAATATCATACTCCAGAGAGCGTTGTAACTCTGGCGTAATCGTTGCATGCGTACTGGATTGAGAATAATTGCGAGCCATCTCAGTCAGCGCAC
>Ga0310811_10002815_pt1 | contig 21814 bp, 22 predicted proteins | sample YCmetagenome_FD_207642 | JGI IMG/M metagenome (GOLD analysis project Ga0310811, IMG submission 207642) | Soil microbial communities from experimental microcosm in Duke University, North Carolina, United States - YC | ecosystem: Engineered > Artificial ecosystem > Soil microcosm > Unclassified ...
ACGGTCGAGGAGGACACTGGAGCCTCGACCGGTTCGGCGACGGAGGCAGGCGAGGGATGAACACGACGGCGGTGCCGCTCTACCAGGCGAAGGCGGAGTTCTTCCGCATTCTCGGGCACCCGGTGCGTATCCGGGTGCTGGAGTTGCTGTGCGAGGGTCCGAAGCAGGTGCGGGAGCTGCTCGCGGAGATCGACATCGAGGCTGCGAGCCTGTCGCAGCAGCTCGCGGTGCTGCGCCGGTACGGGATCGTGACCGCTACGCGGGACGGCTCGACGGTCGTCTACGCGCTGGCGGGTTCTGATGTGTCGGATCTGATGCTGGCCGCGCGTCGGATCCTGACGGAGGTGTTGGTCGGTAAGCGGGAGTTGCTGGCCGAGTTGCAGGAGAGCAGCGCGGCATGACGTGATTCGCGCCCGGCCGGGGTGCCGGCGCCCCGGCTTCGGCCACCTGCCTGTGCCGCCCTGTCTCGTCGCTGTCGGGAGATCGATCCGTCGTGCTCAGTCTGTTCCGCAAGATCGCCGCGGTGGGGCGGGTGGCCGAATCAGCGCCGCCCGCGCCCGAGCCCGCGCCGCCGGAGTTGGCCGCGCGCACGAGGGCGTTGCGCGGGTCGGCGCAGGTGCGGTGCGTGGATGCGGGTTCGTGTAACGGGTGTGAGATCGAGATCGGGCAGGCGTTCGGCCCGGTCTACGACGCGGAACGCTACGGCGCCCGGATCGTGGCCTCCCCAAGGCACGCCGACGTGCTGCTGGTGACCGGTCCGGTGACGCGGAACATGGCCGAGCCGTTGCGCCGCACGTATGAGGCGGCGGCCGAGCCGAAGGTCGTGGTCGCGGTGGGGGACTGCGCGATCGACTGCGGTGAGTTCGCCGGCGCGTACGGGGTCGAGGGCGCGGCCGGGGACGTGGTGCCGGTGGATCTCGTCGTGCCGGGTTGTCCGCCGGAGCCGGCCGCGATCGTGGAGGCGTTGCGGAAGGTGACCGGGCGGTGAGTGCGAATCCGGTGGCGGTGGCGCTCGCGGTCGCGGGCGGATTCGGTTTGGTGGCCTCAACTGGGGCGCTCGTCCTCCCGGCGCGCATCCGGGTACTTGCGACGGGCGGGTCGGCCGCCGCCTCGGGTACAGCCGGGGCGGCGGCCGGCGCTCTCGCGCTGAGCGGCCGCACGTACGCCGCGCACCTGCCGAACCTGCTGCCGCTCGGCGGGGTGTATCTGCGTGTCGATGCGCTTGCCGGGGTGTTCCTGGCGGTGACCGGCGCGGTGTTCGCCGTCGCAGCGGTCTACGGGATCGGGTACTTCCGCGGCCACGGGTCGAATCGCGCGGTACAGGCCGTCTGGCCGTTGTTCGCCCTCTCCTTGCTGCTGGTGCCGGTCGCGGCGAGCGTTTCGACGCTGCTGTACGCATGGGAGTTGATGGCGCTGACCTCGCTGCTGCTGGTGTGCGCGGGCGGCGGCGAGCAGGCGCGCTCGGCAGGGCTCTGGTACGCGGTGATGACGCACCTGGGCCTGGTGGCGCTGCTCGCGGGCCTGGTGTGGCTGGCGGCGGCAGCGCACACGGAGACGTTCGCGGGGATCGCCGCCGCCTCCGGTTCGATTTCTCCCGCGGTCAAGGGCGCGGTGTTCGTGCTCGTGCTCGCCGGGTTCGGGTCGAAGGCGGGCATGGTGCCGCTGCACGCCTGGCTGCCGCGCGCCCATCCGGAGGCCCCGAGCCCGGTCTCGGCGGTGATGAGCGCGGCGATGGTCAACCTCGGGGTCTACGGCCTTGTCCGGGTCGGGTTCGGCCTGCTGCACGGCGGTTCGCGCTGGTGGTGGCTGACGGCGCTGCTGCTCGGCGCGCTGTCGGCCGTGTACGGGATCATCCAGGCGGCCGTGGAGACCGATCTCAAGCGCCTGCTGGCGTATTCGACGGTGGAGAACCTCGGGCTGATCCTGCTCGCGGTCGGCGCGGCCGGAATACTGTCCGACTCCGGGCAGCCGGTGCTCGCAGCCCTCGCGCTCGCGGCCGGGTTGCTGCACGTCGCGACGCACGCGGCGTTCAAGACGCTGCTGTTCCTCGGCGCCGGCAGCGTCCTGCACGCCACCGGCACCCGGGACCTCGACGAGCTCGGCGGACTGCGCACCCGGATGCCGGTGACCACGGGGCTGTTCGCACTCGGTGCCCTCGGTGCGGCGGCGTTGCCGGGCGGGGCCGGGTTCCCCTCCGAGTGGCTGCTGCTGCAATCGCTCATCCACGCCCGGGTGATCTCGGGTGCGGCGGCGTTGGTGATGCTCCCGGTCGCGGTCGGCGCGATCGCCCTGTCCGCGGGGTTGGCGGTGGCCACGTTCGTCAAGGCTCTCGGCACCGGGTTCCTCGCCAAGCCGCGCAGCGCGCGGGCCGAGCACGCGCACGAGGCGTCCGGGCCGATGCTGGCCGGCCTGGGGATCGCCGCCGTGGCCTGCCTCGCCCTCGCGCTGGTGCCGGGCACGTCGGCTCCTGCGCTGGCACGCGCCGTCAACGCGGCGGGCCTGTACGTCGGCGGTCTTCCGGAATACGCCGATCGCCTGACCGCGATCGGCTCCACGCTCTCGCCGCTGCTCGTGGTCGCGGTTGTCGTGCTGCTGGTCCTGGCCATCAAGGCACTGCTGAAGATCACCGCGCGTGCGCCGAGGCGCGCGGCGCCGCTGTGGGACTGCGGCGCCCCGCCGCTCACCGCGCGCATGGAGTACACCGCGACCTCGTTCGCCGAACCCCTGCAGCGCGTGTTCGACGACGTGATCGCCCCGGAATCCGATCTCGACGTCACTCAGCACGACGAATCGGAGTATCTCGTCGCGCGCGTCGCGTACAGCCGTGCGGTGCCGGACCGGATCGAGCACCGCCTCTATCTCCCGGTCGTGCACACCGTGCGCCGTGCCGGGCGTATGGCGACGCACGTGGCCAACGGCAGCGTGCACCGCTACCTCGGTTACGGCTTCTGCGCCGTGATCGTGCTCCTGGTCGTGCTGGCGGCGGCCCGATGAACGAGCTCGACATCACCGCCCGCACGATGACGGTCTCCGTCGTGCAGGTTCTCGTCGTCCTGCTCGGCTCGCCCCTGCTGGTCGGGCTGATGCGGTTCGTCAGAGCCCGCATGGAAGGGCGCGTCGGCGCAGGGGTGCTCCAGCCGTGGCGCGACACGGTCAAACTCCTGCGCAAGCACCGCCTCGACCCGGAGGGCACGGGACCTGCGTTCCGGACCGCGCCGGTGCTCGGGGTCGCGGTCGGCGCGGTGGCCGCCGGGGCGATCCCCCTCATGGCGACGGGAACGGCGTTCGGCACCGGCGCGGACATGATCGCGGTGATCGGGCTGCTCGCCCTCGCCTCCGCGGCCCTGGCACTGGCCGGTCTCGACACCGCGACGGCGTTCGGTGGGATGGGCGCGAGCCGCGAGATGACGATCGCGGCGCTGGCCGAACCCACGATCCTGATGGCGGTCTTCGCGCTCTCGGCGCGGGTCGGCTCGACGAACCTGCCCGCCATCGTTGCGGCGGGCGCGGCCGGCGCCTCGCGGCTCGCGTCCCCGGCGAGCCTGCTCGCGGCCGTGGCGCTGGCCGTGGTCGTCCTCGCCGAATGCGGCAGGCTCCCGGTGGACAACCCGGCCACCCACCTCGAGCTGACCATGGTGCACGAGGCGATGGTCCTGGAGTATTCGGGCCCTGACCTCGCGCTCGTCGAGCTCGGCGCGGCGATGAGGCTGACGGTGCTGCTCGGGTTGTGGTCGAGCCTGTTCGTCCCGTTCGGCATCGCCACCGGAACCGGCCTCGGCGTGCTGCTGCTCGGCCTGCTGGTGTTCGCCGCGAAGACCGCGGTCCTCGGGTGCGTGCTGGCGGCCGGCGAGGTGTTCATGGCCAAGCTGCGGCTGTTCCGGGTGCCGGAACTGCTGGCCGGATCCTTCCTGCTCGGAGTGCTCGCGGTGGCGGCCTCCTTCTTCCTGGACTAACGAGAGGGGTACGCGGATGAACGCCGACGCCGAATGGCTGGACGTGGCCTGCGGCGCCTTCCTGCTCGCGGCCGTGGGCGTGGTCTGGCGGCGTGACGCCGCGGCCTCGTCCCGGCTGCTCGCGGTCCAGGGCGCGGCGCTGGCCGCGATCGCCGTCGTGCTCGGCGCCGACCGGCACCATCCCGAGCTCTACGCGGTCGCCGCCGGAGTCGGGCTGCTGCGCGCGGTCGTCCTGCCGGGGATACTGCGCCGTGCCGTGACCGCGAGTACCGAGGATCGGGAAACCAGGCCGCTGATGAACGTCGGCGCCTCCCTGCTGGCCACCGCCGGGCTCGTGCTGCTCGCCTACGTCGCCGCGACCCCGATGGTCCGGCTGGAGAACACCCCGGCGGCCCGTGCGCTGCCGGTCGGCCTGGCAGTCGTCCTCATAGGGATGCTGGTGCTCGTCACCCGTCGCAAGGCGCTGTCCCAGGTCACCGGGTTCCTGCTGCTGGACAATGGGATCACCGCCATCGCGTTTCTCGCCGCCGCGGGCGTCCCGCTGCTGGTTGAGTTCGGTGTTTCCTTCGACCTGCTGCTCGCGGTACTCGTGCTGCGGGTGCTCACCACGCGGTTGCGCGCGAGCTTCGGCAGCGCGGACCTCGACGACCTGCGGGAGCTGCACGACTGATGGACGCCCTGCTCCTGCTCACACCTGTCGGCGCCGCGTCGCTGGCCGCCGCGGTCTACCTGCTCCTGGGGTGGCGGCGCATCACCGCGCACGTGGCCAGCGCCGCGTCGGCGATCATCCTTGCCGACGCGATCGCCCTCGCGGTGCACGTCACGCGCCGCGGTCCGATCGACGTGGCGTCCGGCTGGCTGCACGCCGATGCGCTCTCGGCGTTCATGCTCCTGGGCATCGGGACCATCGCCCTGATCGCCACCGCCGCCAGCCCGGCATACCTCGCCTCGCATGACGGCGAGCGCGACGGTTCGCGCCGCCGCTACGCGGTGCTCGTCTGCCTTTTCCTCGCCGCGATGGCCACGGCCGTGCTCGCCGGGAACCTCGGGCTGGCCTGGATCGCCATCGAGGCCACCACGATCGTGACCGCGTTCCTCGTCGGGCACACCGGCAGCCGCACCGCGCTGGAAGCCGCGTGGAAGTACACGGTGATCTGCTCCACCGGCATCGCCCTGGCGCTGCTCGGCCTGGTCATGCTCTACGACGCCGCCCGACACGCGAACCTCACCGAGACCGACGCCCTGAACTACACGCTCCTGACCGCGCACGCCCACGACCTCGACACCGGCGTGCTGCGGATGGCCGTCGCGTTCCTGCTGCTCGGCTTCGGCGCCAAAGCAGGCCTGGCCCCGCTGCACTCGTGGCTCCCGGACGCCCACAGCCAGGCCCCGGCTCCGGTCTCCGCGCTGATGTCCGGGGTGCTGCTGCCGGTCGCGCTCTCCCAGATCCTGCGCGTGACCGCGATCGCCAACCCCGCCCTCGGCACCGGCTACGCCAGGACACTGCTGACGGTCATGGGCCTCGGTACGCTGCTGCTCGCTGCGATCGCCCTGATCCGGCAACGCGACTACAAGCGCATGCTCGCCTATTCGAGCATGGAACACATGGGCCTGATCGCGATCGGCGCCGCCATCGGCACCCCGCTCGCCCTCGCCGCGATCCTGCTGCACATCGCCGGACACGGCCTCGCCAAGGCAGTCGCCTTCACCTCCGCCGGACACATCCTCGCCACCGAACACACCACCAGCATCGACCGCGTCAAGGCACTCGCACGCAGGCAGCCCGTACTCGCCGGGATCTTCGCCGCGGCACTGCTCGCCCTCCTCGGCTTCCCGCCGTTCTCCCTGTTCGCCTCCGAACTCGCCCTAGCCAGGGCCGGATTCGCCGCGCACCTCGGTCTCGTGATCGCCGCCGCCCTCATCCTGCTGCTGATCGCGTTCGCCGCGCTCGCCCACCACGGCGGCCGGATGCTGCTCGCAGACGCCGACCACGACGCGCCGGCGCCGTCCCCAGCGCTCTCGACACGCGCCTACACGCCGCTGATCACCGCCGTGGTCGTGCTCGCCGCCCTGGGCATCACCGTCTACCCGATCAGCAGCCTGCTGAACGCCGCCGCCGGAGTGGGGCACTGATGGAAACTCCGCACACCACCGCCCCGGGCACGCGCGACGTCATCCCCGCATACCCGGAGGCACTGGCCGCGGCGGCGGCCGGGCTGCTCGACGACGGCTACCGCCTCGCCCTGGTCTCCGCGACGCACCGCGGCCCGGACGATCCGCGCGGCCAGGCGATGCACGCCGCATACGTGTTCCTGGCCTCCAACCCTGCCTCGCGCGTGGAGTTGCTGGTGGAGCTCAACCCCGCCAAACCCGAGATCCCCAGCATCGCCCAGCACTCCTTCACCGCCTCGCGCTTCGAACGGGAGATGCGCGACCAGTTCGGCATCACCCCGATCGGCCATCCCAACCCGCGCCCGCTGGTCCGCCACCCGGCCTGGCCCGAGACCTACCATCCGCTGCGCGCTGACGCCGCGCCGGCGCCCGTCATGGCGAGCGATCCGGAGCCGTTCCCCTTCCTGACGGTCGAGGGTCCCGGCGTCTACGAGATCCCCGTCGGCCCGGTGCACGCGGGCCTGATCGAACCCGGGCACTTCCGGTTCTCCGTCGTCGGCGAATCCATCCTCAAACTCAAGGCCCGCCTCTGGTACGTGCACAAGGGCATCGAAAGACTCTTCCAAGGCCGCCGACCCGAAGACGGCATCACGCTCGCCGAACGCGTCAGCGGCGACACCGCCGTCGGACACGCCCTCGCCTACACCCGAGCCGTCGAGGACGCCCTCGACATCGAGGTGCCGATCGAGGCCGAACTCATCAGAGCCCTGCTCCTTGAGCTCGAACGCTGCTACAACCACGTCACCGACCTCGGCGCCCTGTGCAACGACGTCGGCCACGGCATCCTCAACGCCCACGCCGGACGCATCCGCGAACAACTCCTGCGCCTCAACGCCGAGACCACCGGGCACCGCCTGCTGCGCGGCGGCATCCACATCGGCGGCGCACGGCTGAGGGCGCTGCCCGATCCGAAGCGGCTGCGCGAGCTCGACGTCGATGTCGAGCAACTCGCGGGCCTCGCCCTGTCCCACAGCGTCGTGCACGACCGGTTCACCGGCACCGCGATCCTCACCCGGGCCCAGGCCGAAGACCTCGGTGCTCTCGGCTACGTCGCCCGCGCCTCCGGCCTGGACATCGACGCCCGCCGCGACCACCCCGCGCACCCCGACCTGCCCATCCCACCCGCCGTGATCCACGAGACCGGGGATGTCCTCGCTCGCTTCCAGCAGCGCGCCGCCGAGTACCAGGCCTCGACCACCTACATCGAGGTACTACTCGACGGCATCCGCAATCCCGAATCCGCCGCGGCACGCAAGATGAACGCCGCCGAGGCACGCAGCGGTATCGGCATCGCGGAAGGCTGGCGCGGCACCATCGTGCACCGCGTCGAGATCGCCCCCGACGGCCGCCTGGACCGCGTGAAGGTCGTCGACCCGTCCTTCTTCAACTGGCCCGCCCTGCCCGTAGCGCTGACCGGCGCGATCGTGCCCGACTTCCCGCTGGCCAACAAGAGCTTCAACCTCTCCTACGCCGGAAACGACCTGTGACCCCGCGTACGCGAGTCCGACGACGGGGGCTCGCGGGTGAGCACACCCGACGACACCGTGATCGAGATCGCGCCGCATGCGGTGGCCGGCATGCGGACCGTACCGGCGAGGTAGCCATACCCGAGTACCAGGGCTTTTGGTCCCGAATCGAGGGAACCGGCGGACCTGATCCGCGAAGCATCGAAGTGAGAGCATCGCTAGCGTAGAAGGAGGTCGTGCGTGAAATCGCCGACGCGCGTTGCGCAGAGTGTGCGCGATGAGTGATGAGAGCATGCGGCGGCGCGCGATGTCCGCGCGTGCCGCGACCCCGACGGCCCGGCGCATGACCGAGCTGACCAGGGACGAGGCGATGAGGCTGCTCGGCAGTGTCTCGCTGGGACGGATCGTGTTCACCCAGGACGCACTGCCGACCATCCGCCCGGTCAACCACACACTCGACGACGACGGGCAGATCGTCATCCGTACCCACCACGGGGCCGCGCTGACCAGGCACACCGCCGGCGCCGGCACGCGCGGCGGGGTCGTGGTCGCGTACGAGGCCGAGCAGATCGACCCGGACACCCACCTGGGTTGGAGCGTCATCGTCACCGGCTACGCCCGGCTGATCAGAGACCCCGTCCGTCTCGCCCGCTACCAGGCCCTGCTCGAACCCTGGGTCGACCAGGCCATGGACCAGGCCGTATGCATCCGCCCCGACATCGTCACCGGATTCCTCCTCACGGCAGCGCCGGCCGCACTCGACGGCGAACGCGCGCAGTCCGACCCGAAGCCGCGATGACGGTGACGGCGGCCGATCGGGCGATCCTCGCCACGGCGTTCGGCGAGGATCACGCCGCACGCGCCGACCCGCTGACCGTCGCGGGCCCCGCGCAGGCCGTGGCGGCTTGTGGTCCTCGGCACCGGTCCGCTGGCTCGGGATGTGCACGCACGCACGCGCACGCCGCTGATCGTCGTAGCTTGACCTTCATACTGCCCGGTGCCGCATCCGAGCGGTCGGCATGCTGCGGGCGCGCCGGGCCGGCAGCGGGCGAGTCCGGTTCCGACCGGGCACCTTTCTGTACCGGCGCGGAGCCGAAGAGCGGGACCCGTCAGCCGAACGCGGCATCGCCGCTCGGGCCCAGCAGCGTGTAGTGACCGTCGTAGCGGCGGTAGAGGACACGGCCGCGACCGGATCCGGGGTCGGCGAAGAACAGGAACGGGCGCCCGGTGACGCTCAGGTGCGCGGCCGCCTGCGCGCCGGTGAGCCACGGAGCGCGACGCGGATCGAGCGTCAAGGGCGGGCCGGACGGGTGCGGCCGGGCTCCCGGGGTGATGCGGGAGAGGGTGTAGCCGGTCGGTCCGGACCTGTGCACCGCGGCGTCCTCGCCGCTCGCCAGGTCGGTGAACAGGTGGATGTCGTAGTCGAGTGCGTCCATGGCCACCGCGGCGCTCTGCACCGGGCACACGGCCGTTGTCACCGCCTTGATGCGGGTGATCTCGCCGTCGTTACGCCAGATCAACGGCGCGGCGAGCGCGCGGGCGCGGGCTGGGTCGGGATGCGGGCGCGGGCTCCACGGCCCGGCGCTGGCGCCGACCCTCTCCTCGGCGAGTGCGAGAAGCAACTCCGACGCAGAGCGAAGGCTCAACGCGGCGGCCTGCACGCGGATCGGGCGGCCGCCGAGCACGGCGTTGGCCTGCGCGACCACCGGCCCGCTCGCACCGGCTGGAACGCCGGCGATGCGCACGCGCACACCGGTACAGGACACACGCCGGTCCCGCGCCGCCTCGGCGATCACGGCACCAGCCCGCTCGGCGGCCTGGGCCGCGGACTGGCCGCTCCGCGTGTCCGCGCGCGCCCGGCTCCAACCTGAGAACACGACCGCGCGCGCCGACTGGCCTCGGCCCTGGGCGTCGCCGGTCAACACGTGCCGTTCCTCCAGCCGCTCGTCGATCATCTCCGCCAAACGCCGCGCCCGGACATGCTCGCCGCGCACCCGGCATACCTGGACCTCGGCGCGCAGCCACCGCAGTTCGTCATCGAGTCCATTCACCGGGTCTCCGGCCGATGCCATGCCGCTGCGAATCTCAGCGTGCGGGTTCACGCCATCAGCCTAGAACCTCTCGCCGCAGAAGTTATGGAGTTCTGCAATTTAGCGGAAAGTTGACATTCGCTGCTGCGGCGCCGGCCGAACCGATGAGCCCGACGGGCAGTGGCAGGCGATCCCACGGGGGCGGTCACCCTCGCGCATGCTGACAGTGTGTGTAGGTGGAGATGCGCTGGGTTGGCTCGTGGAGGGCTGGCGAAGCGCGATGACCACGGAGTACCTGCGCGGCAAGGTGCTGCTGCTCCTGGACTGGATGCAGCGCGAGGCACCGCGCTGCCGCGGGGCTCCGCTCAGACCGTGGCGGTGCTGCACCGCGAGGCCGAAGCGCGCTCCGTGGTTCCTCGCGGTCCTGGCCGTGCACGTGCCGGCGGGATTGGCCGCCGTCATCACCGGAGCCGGAGCCGCGTTCACCCGTAAGGGCAGCACCCGGCACGTGCGCCTGGGCCGCTGGTGCTACGCCGCGATCACCCTCGTGTTCGCCACCGCCGCGATCCTGGCCGTGCTCCGCTGGCGCGAGGACCGGGACGTGCTCGTGCTCGGCGCCCTCGCCTACGCCGGTGGCACCATCGGCTTCGCTCACCACGTTCTACTTCGGCAACGGCCCCCGTCTCCCGCTCTGGGGCCGCGTGCCCACTCGGGCGTTCTGGGTGATTCTCAGCGCGGTGGCAGCACCCTTGATCGCGCGCGTTCTTGTAGCACCGAGAGGGTCGCCCGACCCACGCCGGCTACGCCGTGGTGCGTGCAGATGGGCCGAACGTCGCTCCGAATCCCGGCTGATGGACCTGAGCGGCCGACGGTGTGCGCGTCAGACTGGAGTCGACGGCAGTGAGCCCAAGGAGGTGCGAGATGCGTGCGCTGATCGCCTACGCCACCGAGCACGGCTCCACGCGCGAGATCGCCGAGCGTATCGGAAAGGTCTCGTCGCTTCGCGGTGTGCAGGTCGATGTCCGTCCGACTGATCAGGTCGACGCGATCGAGGGCTATGACCTTTTCGTCATCGGCAGCGCCGTGCACGATCAGCAGTGGCTTCCACGCGCCAGGTTCCTGGTGCGGCGGTGCGCCGCAGAGGCCCCCGGTCGCCCGGTCTGGCTGTTCAGTGTCGGGATGCCGGGTGCGTTGCGGTGGCCGCTCAAGCGCTGGGCGTATGCCGAGGAGCCGAAGCTGCTGGCCCAGTTCGACGGCGTTCTCGAGCCCGTCGCACACCGGCTGTTCTCCGGGGTGATCGCACCGGAGCACCTCTCGCTGACCGGTCGGCTCGTGTTCAGGGCGATCGGCGGCCGATACGGCGACTACAGGGACTGGCCCGAGATCGAGGCGTGGGCCGCGACGGTCGCGCAAGCGAGTTCCACGGCGGTCTAAGCAGGCGATCGGCGGCAGGCAGCGTCCCTACACTTCACCAGCGCAGGCCGATCCAGTTCTCCGCGACCGTCCGGGATCCCTGGCTTTCCACGGATTCATCAGCGGTAGGCGCGATCGCTTCCGGTCTTCGTGGTGCCGGTTGGATGAGATCGGATGCTCCGCGATGCGGCGACAATGCGGGGCTTCAGTCGCGATGATCCGCGAGTGCGACTTTCGCGAACTGTTTCCAGCCGCTGTCCGGTGCCCACCGGAAGCCGTCGCCCCAGTTGGTCCACGTACTCATCACTCAGAGGTGTGTGACGGCGGGCGGCAGCGATGGCGCGGCGATGGGCAGTGGCGCATTCGGAGTATTGAGCAGGTCATTCACTTCGAAGGGTGCTGCATGGAAGGCGGGGAGTTCGAAGAACAGCTGTTGCTCGTCGGCGTCCGCGTTGCCGAGCTTGCTGAGGTTGTCCGCCCTCGACGGCTCCGCGATCCATGCGCTGAGCCAGGTGGCGAGCGCGTCTCCAGTCGTCGGGGACCAGCCAGCCTGCTCGCCCGGCCCCTCTGGCGGCATGACGTAAATGCTTCCGGCGGAATCAGTCGGGTGCTGCTCGAGCTCCATGATGCCGAGCGAACCGGCTCTCGCCTTGCGACCTCGATGCTCCAGTTCTCGCAGCAAGTCCGGCAACTCCCTGCGAAGCTCCCGGGCACGCGCGGTAGGCAGAAGGAACACCAGCCAACCGCCGTCGAGGTCAGGCTCCTGCCACCGCGGCTTCGGCTTGCGGACTGCCTGCCACAGTTCCAGCCGCTGACTATCGTGAGCCGCTGTGACCTCTACGGCGCCGACTGAGCCGTCCCGATATATGATCTTGAGGTCGTACATGCTGTGCGCAGAGTGGTCGTCGTGCGCCTCGACTATCGCGCCTTCGAGTTCCGCCTGGATACACGCCATCGCCCAGGCCTCGTCCTTGCGCAGCTTCATGACTTCATGATGCGGCGGCCCACCTGAATGCGCAGCCTCTCGCCAGGCGCCGACCGTGGTCAGTGCGGGAGGTAGTTTCGGGCGATGCGGTAGGCGGTGTCGATGGGGATGGCGAAGCCGACGCCGATGCTGCCGGACTGCTGGCCGATGTAGCCTCCGCCGAGCGTGGCGATGGCGGTGCACACGCCGATGACCCGGCCGTGGGCGTCGACGAGGGGGCCTCCGGAGTTTCCGGGGTTGATGGCGGCGTCGGTCTGGATGACGTCTTGCAGGGTGCTGCTCGGCTGCTGGCCGAGGCTCGGGGTGGCGTTGTTGCCGGAGATGTCGCGGTGGAGTGCGGAGACGACGCCGACGCTCAAGGATCCGGTCAGGCCGAGGGGGCTGCCGACCGCCGCGACCTCATCGCCGGTGCGCACGGTGGTGGCGGAGCCGAGGACGGCGGGGGTGAGCCCGGTAGCGTCGGCGCGTAGGACGGCGATGTCGTCGGCGGGGTCCTGGCCGAGCAGTTGAGCGTCGACGGTTTTGCCGCCGCTGGTGGTGACCTTGATCGTGCCGCCGCTCGACGTCGTTGCGGCGGCGATGACGTGCTCGTTGGTGAGGATCACCCCGTCGCTGCTGAGGACGATGCCGGAGCCGAGTCCGGAGCCTTCTGGTGTGCTGACGGTGATCGTGACGACGCTGGGCAGCACGGTTGCCGCGACTTTCGCCATGTCCTGGGTCGTGGCGGTGCCGGTGGCGGGCGGGGCCGCGATCTCGATCGTGGTGGCGCGGTCGTCGTGTAGGGCGAGGGTGGCGGCGGTGCCCGCGGTGGCGCCCGCCGCGGCGAGGGCGAAGGCGGCGGAGCCGAGCGCCCAGCGATGCCCGCGGCCCGGGTGGGGTGGCGCAGGGGTGGATTCGAGGGTGGTCACGCTAGCCCCTCCCGGCGGTGCGGCGGGTGCGGCGGGTCAGGGAGTCGAGGACGACGGCGGCGAGCAGGACGGCGCCGGTGACCATGAACTGCACCGAGTTGCTCACGCCCTGCAGGGCCATTCCGGAGGCGATGGATTGGATCACGAGCATGCCGAGCAGTGCGGACCAGGTCGAGCCGCGTCCGCCGAACAGGCTGGTGCCGCCGATCACGGCGGCGGCGATCGCCATCATCAGTACATTGCTTTGGCCGGTGGCCTGGCTGGCGGAGGAGATGCGGGAGGCGGCGAAGATCCCGCCGAGCGCGGCCATGGCGCCGCAGATCGCGAAGACGCTGATGCGGACGGTGGCGATGTCGATGCCGGCGCGGCGGGCTGCCTCGGGGTTGCCGCCGACGGCGAAGACCTCGCGGCCGTAGCCGACCCGGCGCAGGATCAGGTCGCTGCCGACGACGATGCCCAGGAAGATCACCAGGGCGAGCGGCAGCCCCTTGTACTGGTTGAGCACGTAGGCGGCGGCCAGGCAGAGCGCCGCGAGCAGGGCGGTGCGCAGCGCGATCTCGGAGACCGGCCGCGCGGGGATTCCGGCGGCGCGGCGTCGCCGGGCGCCGTAGAGGGCTGCGATCGCATAGAGCGCCGCCGCGGTGACGGCGAGCGCGTAGGCGGCGATCTGCTGGGTGAAGTAGGTGCCGGTCAGTTCTGAGACGAAGCCGTTGGAGGGGAGGTTGACGGTGCCGTTGGGGCCGAGGATCCACAGTTGCAGGCCGTTCCAGGCGAGAAGTCCGGCGAGGGTGACGACGAACGCGGGCACGCCGACTTTGGCGAAGAAGATCCCGTGCAGCGCGCCGAGCAGCAGCCCGGCCACGAGGGCGGCGCCGATCGCGATGGCCGGATTCCAGCCGTGGTTGACCTCGAGGACGGCGAGCACGGCGGCGCTCACGCCGCTGACCGAGCCGACGGACAGGTCGATCTCGCCGAGCAGCAGCACGAACACGATGCCGACCGAGATCAGTCCGGTGGGTACGATGTCGATGCTGAGGTTGGAGAGGTTCTGCGCCGACAGGAAGCGGTTGTTGAGGCTCTGGAAGACGATCCAGATCGCGAGCACGCCGATGACGACGGGGAGCGGGCCGAGTTCGCCGCCGCGCATCCTGCGTTGCAGAGTACTTGTATAACCGCGCAGTCCGCGGGCTTGTGTGTCGAGTGGGGCGGCGGGCGGCGGCTCGGGTGCGGAGCGGGAGTCCGGGGCGGGGGTGGTGCCGGTGGCGCTCATCGGGGTTCTCCGTTCGCGCGCTCGCCGTACCGCGCACCGGCGTCCTGGCGGGTGGCGGCGCGGGTGCTGCGGCGCAGCGCGGCGCTGTCGCTCGCGCCGGTGATGGCGGCGACGATCTGCTCTTCGGTGGTGTGGTGCGCGTCGTAGACGCCGTTGTTGCGGCCGAGGCGCAGTACGGAGATCCGGTCGGCCACGGACATGACCTCCTGCATGTTGTGGCTGATCAGGATGACCGCGTGGCCGCGTTCGCGCAGCCGCTCGACCAGGTCGAGGACCTGCGCGGTCTGCTCGACACCGAGTGCGGCGGTGGGCTCGTCGAGGATGACGACCTTCGGCTCGCCGAGCAGGGCGCGGGAGATGGCGACGGTCTGGCGCTGGCCGCCGGAGAGCGAGGCGACCGGGATGCGCGTGTCGTGGATCTGGATCGAGAGGGTCTGCAGCAGCGTGCGCGAGCGCTGCTCCATGCCGATTTCGTCGAGGATCCCGAGGTGCTTGAGTTCGCGGCCGAGGAACATGTTCGCGACCACGTCGAGGTTGTCGCAGAGGGCGAGGTCCTGGTAGACGGTCGCGATGCCGAGGGCCTGCGCGGCGGCCGGGGTGGGGATCGCCACCGGCTGCCCGTGCCAGCGGACCTCGCCCGCATCCGCCGGGCCGACCCCGGCGATCACCTTGATGAGGGTGGATTTCCCGGCGCCGTTGTCGCCGACCAGGGCGACTACCTCGCCCGCGTCGACGTCGAAGTCGACGTCGGTCAGCGCCTGCACGGCGCCGAAGCGCTTGAAGATCCCTGACATGGCCAGGACCGGGTGTCCGCTCGGCTCCATCACCGCTCAACCCCTTCTCGCATAGCCTCAGACGGGTTCATCGAGAGGTCCGCTCCCGTCCGCGCACGTGTAGGCGCGCGCGGACGGGAGCGGCGCTGGTCAGCGCACGCCCGCGGCCGTGCACGCGCCCGCCGCGTCACCGGTGCAGATCTCGGACGGCTTCCAGAACCCGTCCTTGACGACGGTGGATTCGATGTTGCCCTTGTGGACCACCACCGGGGTCAGCACCTGCGAGGGCACCGAGGTGACGGTGCTGTTGTTCACGGTGGTGGTGGAGGTGACCTTGGCGCCCGTGGCGAGTTCGACGGCCATCTGCGCGGCTGCCGCGGCCTCGGGGCCGATCGCCTTGTAGACGGTCATGGTCTGCTGCCCGAGCAGGATCCGCTGGATGGCGTCGAGTTGGGCGTCCTGTCCGGTCAACGGGGTGCCGGAGGCGACGCCGCCGTTCGCCATCGCCTTGGCGATGCCGGCGGCCATACCGTCGTTGGCGGAGTAGAACCCGATGATGTTCGACGCGCCGAGGGCGGTGATCGCCCCGGCCGCCTCGGTGTTGGCCTGGTCCGGGCTCCAGTCCGGGGTGTCGTACTCCTTGCCGATGACGACCTTGCCGTCGAGCACGGAGTGCGCGCCAGCCTTGAACTGCGCCGCGTTCGGGTCGGTGGGCGAGCCGTCGATCATCACGATCTTGCCGCGCTTCGGGTCGCCGCCGAGCTTGAGCGCCGCGAGCAGCGCCTCGCCCTGCAGCTTGCCGACCGCGTAGTTGTCGAACGAGGTGTACGCGTCGATCGGGCCGCCGGCCAAGCGGTCGTAGGCGACCACCTTAACGCCCTGGGCGTGCGCCTTGGCCACCGAGGAGGCGATCGCCTTGGCGTCCACCGGATCAAGGATCAGCACCTTGACGCCGCTGGTGAGCATCGAGTCGACCTGCTGCTGCTGAAGATACGGGTCCTGGCTGGCGTTGTCGTAGAGGACCTGGCACTTCGGACAGGTCTTCGCGATGTCGGCCACGATGTAGGGCCGGTCGAACTTCTCGTACCGCGCCGTCTTCGACTCCGGGAGCAGCAGTCCGATCTTGAAGCCCTGCTGGACCGAGACCGTGCCGGTCGAGGTCGAACCGCCGGACTGCGCGGCCGATCCGCAAGCGGCCAGCGCTGCGGCGGTCGCGACGGCGGCGCCGAGGGCGAGTACCGCGGTGAGTCGTCTTCTCATGATGCCGTTGACCTCCTGACGCATCGCGCCGCACCGGGCCCGCGCGACGGCCGGTCGTACGCGGCGTCCTGGCCGTCCGGGAAGCAGCGCTCTGCGCACCACGCTAGTCAGGGCCTAGATGTACGTGCCGGTGCCCAAGGGCCCGGGATCGCGGACTGATGGTCCCTCAGGTCCGGAGCCCTCTTCCTCCTGCCAGAGTCTTCGGGCCCGAGGACAGTGGTGGGTATCAGTTCCGATAGGAGGCCGACGATGACCACGACCAAGGACTCCGGCGCCGGTACGAGGCGTACCCGTGGCGATGCGATCCGCGCGTTCAACAAGCGCGTGCTGAATCCGGCGATGATGCGTGTGGCCGGACGCAGGCACTGGTATGCGGGGGTGATCCGGCACACCGGGCGGCGCACCGGCGGGCGTTACGCGACTCCCGTGGTCGCCGAGCGGGTGGACGGCGGTTTCGTCATTCCGCTGCCGTACGGCACAGGGGTGGACTGGCTGCGCAACGTCCTTGCCGCGGGCGGCGCCACCCTCGAGGTGCGCGGCGAGTCCTTCGCCGTGACCGAGCCGCGGGTCGTCGGCTCCGACGAGGCGCTGCCGCTGGTGCGTCCGAAGCGTCGGCGAGTCTGGAGTCTGCTGCGCATCGAGCACTACCTACGCGTCTCGATCCGCGTCGGGGCCTGATTCCGGAAGAGGGGGCGGCTCGGCCTGTCTCAGGCTCCTGAGGTGCCGATGGCGGTGCCGATGCTGTAGGTGATGGCCATGGCCAGCGCGCCGCCGATGACGTTGCGGGCGATGGCGGGTCCAGCCGGGGCTTTGCCCAAACGCGCCCCGGCGTATCCGGTGGCGATCAGGCATGCGGCGACGACGATGGCGGTGACCGGGACACGGATGCCGGTGGGCAGCAGGATCGCCAGCAGCGGCAGGAGCGCGCCGGTGGTGAAGGCGAGGAAGCTGGCCGCGGCGGCGTGCCACGGGTTGGTCAGTGCGGTGGGGTCGATGCCGAGTTCGGCGTGCGCGTGGGCGGTGAGCGCGTCGTGGGCAGTGAGTTGTTCGGCGACTTCCGCCGCGAGTGCTTGGTCGAGGCCGCGCTCTTCGTAGAGCGCCGTCAGTTCGGCGAGTTCGGCCTCGGGGTCCTCGGCCAGTTCGCGGCGTTCGAGGTTGAGCAGCGCGCGTTCGCTATCGCGCTGGCTGCTGACCGAGACGTACTCGCCCGCCGCCATCGCGAAGGCGCCCGCGAACAGCCCGGAGACGCCGACGACCAGGATGGTGGACCGCGAGGTGGTCGCCCCGGCGATGCCCACGGCCAGCCCCGCCAGGGAGACGACGCCGTCGTTGGCGCCGAGCACGGCCGCGCGCAGCCAGTTCAGCCGGGTGGCGAAGCCCCGGTTGTGCGCTTCGCGGTGCTGGGGAACGGCGTGCGTGGTCATGCTCCGACCGTAGGGTGCGGGGGACGCACCGGGATGGGCCGAACGTCCCGCCGATCATGGATCGGACGGCGCCGACAGGTGTTTGCCGGTGAGGCGGCGCAGCGGGGCGATGAGCACGATCGCGAGCACGGTGATCGCGGCGCTGGTCAGGTACAGGTGCGGCGGAAGGGCTTGCAGGGCGAGGCCATCGCGTAGTGGCGCGAAAGCGATGATTCCGGCGTAGGCGGCGGCCATGGCGGCGATCAGGGTGATGCGCAGCGGGTTGAGCGGGTGGGCGAGCTGCGCGAGAACCCACAGGCCCACGGCAGTGGTCACCAGGGTCGCGGTGGTGCGCGCGTCTGCGGCGTCGGCTTGTGCGCGGGTGAGGGCGTAGGCGGCGTACGCGGCTCCCGCGGTGATGATTCCGGCGGGTACGGCGAAGCGCAGGACGCGTTCGAGGATGCCGGGGCGGGCGCGCTCGGCGTGCGGGGAGAGGGCGAGGAAGAACCCTGGTACGCCGATGGTGAGGGTGGCGATGACGGTCAGGTGGCGTGGATAGAAGGGGAAGGGCAGTCGGGTCGCGCCGACGGCGACCGCCAGCAGCATCACGTACACGGTCTTGGTCAGGAAGAGTCCTGCGACGCGTTCGATGTTGCTCAGAATGCGCCGTCCTTCCAACACGACCGCCGGGAGGGCGTCGAAAGAGTCGTCGAGCAGCACGAGGCGGGCCACAGCGCGGGCGGCCGAGGCGCCGGCGCCGATCGCGACGCCGATGTCGGCCTGTTTGAGGGCGAGTACGTCGTTGACGCCGTCGCCGGTCATCGCCACGGTATGTCCGAGCTGCTGGAGTGCGGTGACCATCTGCTGCTTCTGCTGCGGGGTGACGCGGCCGAAGACGTGGTGGCGCTCCATCGTCTCGGCGAGGGCGACGGGGTCGGCGGGCAGGGTGCGTGCGTCGCAGGGGTCTTCGGCGCCGAGCAGGCCGAGGCGGCGGGCGATGGCGGCGACGGTGGCTGGGGCGTCGCCGGAGATGAGCTTGACGGTGACGTGCTCGCGGGCGAAGTAGGCGAGGGTGTCGGCGGCGGCCGGGCGTAGGCGTTCCTCGAGCAGGATCAGCGCGGCCGGCCGCGGTTCGTCGGGCGATTCGGCTTCGATGACGGCGTCTGCGTGGGCGAACAGCAGGACGCGGAATCCGGCCGCGGCGCATTCGGACGCCGTGCGTACCGCGGGGTGGTCGGTGTGCAGGATCATCTCGGGGGCGCCGAGGATCCAGGTGCCGTGCCCGGTGAAGGTGGCGCTGCTCCATTTGCGGGCGGCGGAGAACGCGGTCGTGGCGGTCGCGGTCCAGCCGGGGTCGGGATGGTCGCGTGCGATGGCGGCCAGAGTGGCGTTGGGCCGGGGGTCGGCGGCGGCGAACGCGCCGAGCGCCTGCGTGACGGGCAGGTTCGGGGCGAGGATGTCGAGGTCTGCGATGGTCATCGCGGCCTCGGTGAGGGTGCCGGTCTTGTCCAGGCACACCACGTCGACCCGGGCGAGTGCTTCGACGGCGGGCAGTTCCTGCACGAGGACGCGGCGGCGGGCCAGGCGCAGCACCCCGATCGCGAAGGCCATGCTGGTCAGCAGCACGAACCCTTCGGGCACCATGCCGACGACTCCGGCGACGCTGCCGCGCAGCGCCTCCTGCCAGCCCTCGTGGCCGCCGAGGGTGAACTGGGTGGCGGCGAGCAGCGCGGCGGTCGGCACCAGGATCCAGGTCACCAGGCGCAGCACCCGGTTGGTCACCTCGCGCAGTTCGGAGTGGACGAGCGCGAAGCGTCGGGCCTGGGCGGCCAATGACGCGGCGTAGGAGCCCTCGCCGACCCGCGTGGCCAGGTAGCTGCCGTGCCCGGTCGCGGCGAAACTGCCGGAGAGCACCGGGTCGCCGCGCGTCTTGACGACCGGTTCGCTCTCCCCGGTCAGCAGCGCCTCGTTCGCTTCCAGACCCTCGGCCTCGAGCACGGTTCCGTCCACGACGATCTGGTCCCCGGCATCGAGCAGGAGCACGTCGCCGAGCACGACCTCGTCCAGCGGGCACTCGCGCACGTGCCCGTCGCGTCGGACGCGGGCGTGCGGCGCGGTGAGCACTGCCAGGCGCCGCAGCGTACGCCTCGCGCGCAGTTCCTGGATGATGCCGATCCCGCTGTTGGCCACCAGCAGCAGCCCGAACAGCGCGTCCTGGATCGGACCAACGATCAGGATCGCCACCAGAAGCCCGCCGAGCAGCGCGTTGAACCGGGTCAGCAGGTTCTCCCGCAGGATCTCCGCGGTACTCCGGCCGGTCGTGGTGGGCATCGTGTTGCCCTGGCCGGCTCGTAGGCGCCGGGCGGCCTCGCCGGTGGAGAGGCCTTCGAGTGCTTCGGCGGACGCGATGGACTGCATGCTTCCCACGCTGCCGGACGCGGCGCGCTCCCGGCACCGCCCGACGCGCCGCGAACACCGGGACCAACGTCCCGATTCAGCGGTCGTCCGGACCCTGCCGCGTGCGGTTCGGTGCCGCTAAAGCGGAAATAGGCGCGCGTTCGCGCGCCGCGAGTCCAACTCAGGAGGGTGCGACGATGGCCTGGCTGCTGATCGTGATCGCGGGGTTCTTCGAGACGGGGTTCGCGGTGCTGCTCAAGCAGAGCGATACCTTCACGAAGTTGTGGCCGACGGTGGGTTTCGCCGCGTGTGCGCTGATCAGCTTCGGGCTGCTGACCTGGGCGCTGCGCGGGCTGGAGGTCGGACCGGCTTACGCCGCGTGGACCGGGCTGGGCACGGCCGGGACCGCGATCGTGGGTATGGCGATGCTCGACGAGTCGGTCTCCGTGCTCAAGCTCGTCTCGATCGGCGTGATCGTGGCCGGGGTGATCGGGCTGAACCTCTCGGGCGTCACGCCCTGAGCCTCGTCAATGGTGCGCGTGTATCCGGTCGAGGATCTCGCGTGCCTCGGTGTCGGCAGTGGACGGGTGCGGCTCGGTGACCGCGTGCCTGCCCGTGGCCAGCACCCACAATGCCATGGTCGAGGCGAACAGCACCGTGAGCGCGGCCTCGCTGCCCGCGGCCAGTGCGACTATGCCGCCGACCAGCGCGGCCAGGCCGAGTATGCCGGTGAGCGTGGCATAAAGCCGCGTCCCGAGCCCGGGCCTCTGTGCGCGCGTGAATACGTCGCCCGCGCTGCCGAGGGCGGATCCGCCGCCGATCCCGAGGATCAGGACCGTCATGGCGTTGCCGCGCGTGCTGCCGAGCAGCCAGCCTTCGGCCCCGATCACGTGCGTCACGTACACCGCGATGATCGCGACCATGAACGGAACGGTGACCAAGTCTTTCCATGTCAGCCTCATCACCGCACCTCCTCCATCACCCTCACCTTCGCGCCGAGAGCGCCGGAGCGGTAGCGGCGATCGTCCCGAACTCGCTACTGCTGCTGGAGTAGCCCGATGACGTTGTCGTCGAGGTCGCGGAAGAGCGCGAAGGAACCCACGCCGGGGATCGGGGTGGGCTTGACGAGCTCCGTGCCGCCGAGTTTGACGGCGTGTTGCAGGCTGGTGGCGAGGTCCTCCACGCTGACGTACACGGTGACGTACGACGGGATCTGGCCGCGCGTGCGCATCAGTCCGCCGCCGATGCCGCCATCGGCGCCGCCCTCCACGAGCGAGTATTCGGGGTCCGTGGCGCGGATCTCCCAGCCGAACAGGTCGCGGTAGAACGCGGCCGCCGCGTCGCTGTCCTTGACGCCGATCTCGAAATGCACAACCGGATTCGGCATTTCTCCTCCTCCATCGCGGGATACGTACACCTCCAGCCTCCGGTGAGAACGCGGGCGCGATAGGGCCGAACGGCCACGCGAGGTGCCGTTGAGCGCCACTCGTTTGAAACCATTGTCGTTCGGCCCGAAGGTCGCGGGACCCTCGGCCCGAGCGTGATCGACGGCATCGGGACACGCGGGAGTCATGACCGCGCCCGAGCAGACCGCGGCGTCCCCGGCCGCGCCGGGCCGCGAAGCCGGGCTGTCCTCCGCCGACGCGGCACACAGACTCGAGCGCGACGGCCCGAACGCACTCCGGAGCGCTCGCCCTGCAACTCGCCGGCCTCTACCTCGCACCCCTCCGCGACCTGCTCGGCACCCACCCGCTGACAGCACTCGAACTACTCGTCGTCTGCGC
>Ga0310811_10002816_pt1 | contig 21814 bp, 26 predicted proteins | sample YCmetagenome_FD_207642 | JGI IMG/M metagenome (GOLD analysis project Ga0310811, IMG submission 207642) | Soil microbial communities from experimental microcosm in Duke University, North Carolina, United States - YC | ecosystem: Engineered > Artificial ecosystem > Soil microcosm > Unclassified ...
TCGAACAGATCAAGGAGCTGATCGAGACCCGCGTGCGACCCGCCGTGGCGCAGGACGGTGGCGATATCATCTTCAAGGGCTTTGACGGTGCCTCGGGCGTGGTCTCGCTCCATCTGCAGGGCTCCTGCGCCGGTTGCCCCTCTTCAACCATGACCTTGAAGAACGGCATCGAGAACATGCTGCGCCATTATGTACCTGAAGTGACCGCGGTCGAAGCGGTGTGATAGTTTCGGTCATGCATGGCGCCGAGCCCTATCTCGCAGAACCGGACCACGCCATCGCCGATGCGGCGCTGGAAACGATCTTCCGCAATGGCCGGACCCTGCGCAAATGGCAGAACAAGCCGGTGTCGCCCGCCTTGCTGATGGCGATCTACGATCTGGCGCGGCTGGGCCCGACCGAAGGCAACATCACCCCGGCGCGGTTTCATTTCGTGGTCTCGAAGGAGGCCAAGGCGCGGCTGGAACCATTGCTGGATGAAGGCAATCGCCGGCAGACCATGACGGCCCCCGCCACCGCCATTGTCGGCTATGACGTGGATTTCGCGCGCATGCTGCCGAAGTTGGCGCCGCGCTCGGCGGAAAGTCTTTCCCGGGAGCTGGCGGAAAATCCGGAAAAAGCGCGCTTCATGGCCATGCGCAGCACCGGGCTCCAGGGCGGGTATTTCATGCTGGCGGCGCGGGCGCTGGGCCTGGATTGCGGGCCCATGTCCGGTTTTGATCGCGAGGGTATCGACAGGGAGTTCTTCGCCGGCACGACGATCAAATCCTATTTTCTCTGCAATCTCGGCTATGGCGATCGCGAGGGCCTGAGGCCTCGCGCGGCGCGGCTTTCCTTCGACGAAGCCTGCAAGATCCTGTGAGAATCCTCGCCCGGCGCGTTCGCGTGAGCCAGAGCGCCCCCAAAAGAAAGCCGTCGTGAAGACCCTGGCAGTAGACACAGCCCTCGGCGCCTGCTCTGTCGCGCTGCTCGAAGATGACAGGGCGATCGCCCACATTTTCGAGCCGATGGAACGCGGCCATGCCGAGCGCCTTGCGCCCATGGTCGAGGAAGCGATGAAGCAGGCCGGCGCCGAATTTGCCGCTCTCGATCGCCTGGCGGTCACCGTCGGTCCCGGCACCTTCACCGGCCAGCGGGTTGGTCTTGCTTTCATGCGCGGCCTTCGGCTGGCGCTGCATATTCCGCTGACGGGCGTGACCACCCTGGAAGCCATGGCGATGGCGGCGATGGCCGAAACCGGTATGCCGAAGGCTGCCGCGATCCATGATGCGCGCCGTACCGAAGCCTATCTGTTGCTGCGCGATGGCGAGACCGTCGCGCAGCCACCGGTCGTGTTGCCCTTTGCAGAGGCTGTGGCGCGTATCGCCGCATTCGGCAATTGCGCGCTGGCAGGCACCGGCGCCGCGGCGGTACAGGAAAAGCTGGGCCGGGATTTTTCTCTCTCCGGCATCCGTCAACCCGATGCCTTGTGGGTGGCACGGCTGGCGCAGAAATATTCTGCGACCACGGGGGCGCCGGAGCCGCTCTACCTGCGCGCGCCAGACGCCAAGCTGCCGGGTGGAAAAAGCCTTGTCTGAAGTGGCAGCCTTCGATGCGACGGCCGACACCGCGCCTCTGGCAGCGCTGCATGCGGCCTGCTTCGAAGAAGTCTGGGATGCCGCCTCGTTGCGCACCATGCTGGCCGCGCCGGGCGCTTTTGCCTTTCACGATCGGGACGGCTTCGTGCTCGCGCGCGTGACGGCCGATGAGGCGGAGATTCTGACCTTGGCTGTTGCGCCTCAGGCCCGTGGCAAGGGGCTTGGACGCGCACTTCTAAGCGCTGCGATTGGCGAGGCGCAGCGCCGTGGCGCCGGGGCGATATTCCTGGAAGTCGGCAGCGACAACCCCGCGGCACTGGCATTATATGCAAGATTGGGATTTGCCAATGTTGGATCGCGTAAAGGTTATTATCGGGGCCGGGACGCGCTGGTTCTCAGGCTTTCGCTGCCTGCCGATTTGCCGTAACCTTACGCTTTCTCAATGGGACGGGAGATGGATTTGACGCGGATCGAAAAAGCCTGCGTCGACAAGGGGCTCAGGATGACGGACCAGCGCCGGGTGATCGCGCGCGTCCTCTCCGATGCCGCCGATCATCCCGATGCGGAAGAACTCTATCGCCGCGCCTCCGCCATCGATCCCCATATCTCCATTGCCACCGTCTATCGCACGGTCAAGCTGTTCGAGGATGCCGGCATATTGGAGCGTCACGACTTCCGCGACGGCCGCTCCCGTTACGAGGAAGTGCCCGAATCCCACCACGATCACCTGATCGATGTGGCGACCGGCAGTGTCATCGAATTCCGCAACGAGGATATCGAAAAGCTGCAGCGCCGGGTGGCCGAAGAGCTGGGATTCGAGCTGGTGGATCATCGCCTCGAGCTCTATGGCGTTCCCAAGGGACGAAAGCCCCCGCCGTGACGCGGGTGCGGGGCTGGTCCTGATGGCACGGCTGCGTGCTGTCCTCGTCCTTGTCGCTTTCCTGATTGTCACGCTCGCGGCCATGCCGGTGCAGTGGTTATTCCTGAAACTCAGCCTGCCGGCGGCGCGGACTTTTCCCGGGCGTTATCATCGCCTGGTCTGCGCCATTTTCGGCATTCATATCCGGGTGCGCGGCAAGCCCGTCATGGGCGAAGGCGTGCTGATGATCGCCAATCACACCAGCTGGGCCGATATCCTGATCTTTTCGGCGGTGACGCCCTTGTGTTTTGTCGCCAAGGCCGAGATCGCGCGCTGGCCTTTTTTCGGGACCCTGGCGCGGCTCCAGCGTACCGTTTTCGTCGAGCGCGCACGTCGCAGCGCCACCGGCGAAGTGCGCGATGTCATCCGCGAGCGGCTTCTGGCCGGCGAAACGCTTCTGTTGTTCCCCGAAGGCACCAGCCATGATGGCAACCGGGTGCTACCGTTCAAGAGTGCGCTGCTGGGCGCAGCGGAAGCGGTGTTGGCCGGCGGACGCCATGTGACGGTGCAGCCGGTATCGGCTGCTTTTACCGGCCTTTACGGCCTGCCCATGGGGCGGGAGAACCGGCCGCTGTTTGCCTGGTATGGCGATATGGAAATGGTGCCCCATCTGTGGGAAGCGATCCTGGCCGGGCCGGTGGAGGTGGTGGTCCAGTTCCATCCGCCCCTGACCCTGGACGATATGGACCGCAAAACCCTGGCCTTGCGGGCCCAGCAGATGATCCAGACCGGCGTGTCCGAAGCATTGCAGGGGCGGGTCGCGGCCTAAATTCTTGAATTTGCTGTCTCGGGACCTGATAAACCGGCCTCTATGAAGAAGCTCTTCGTCAAAACCTATGGCTGCCAGATGAACGCCTACGATTCCGCCCGGATGGCGGATCTGCTGGCGCCGCTGGGCTACGCCGCGGCGGATGAGCCCGAGGGCGCCGACATGGTGATCCTCAACACCTGCCATATCCGGGAAAGAGCGGCCGAGAAGGTCTATTCGGAGCTTGGGCGCCTCAGGACCCTGAAGGCCGAAAAGGCCAGAGAGGGCGGGCGCATGGTGCTAGCGGTGGCTGGCTGTGTTGCCCAGGCCGAAGGCGAAGAGATCGTGGCGCGCCAGCCAGCCGTGGATCTGGTGGTGGGGCCGCAATCCTATCATCGCCTGCCGGAGATGATCGCGCGCCAGGCGCGCGAAAGCGGCCATGTGCTGGAAACCGATTTTCCCGCGCTGGAAAAATTCGACGCTTTGCCCGCACCCAGCACCACCGGCATCAGCGCCTTCCTCACCGTGCAGGAAGGCTGTGACAAATTCTGCACCTTCTGCGTGGTGCCTTATACGCGCGGCGCCGAACAGTCGCGCGCGCCACAAGCCATTCTGCGCGAGGCCCGCCAGCTGGTGGAGAAAGGCGCGCGGGAATTGGTGCTCCTGGGCCAGAACGTCAATGCCTATGACGGTGAAGGCTGGGGCCTTGCCCGGCTGTGCGATGAACTGGCGGAAATCGATGGCCTTGCCCGCATCCGCTATACCACCAGCCATCCCCGCGACATGGCTGACGATCTGATCGCCGCCCATCAGGGCAATCCCAAGCTGATGCCTTATCTGCATCTTCCGGTACAGTCGGGCTCCGATGCCGTGCTGGAAGCAATGAACCGCCAGCATGACGCTGATGATTATAGACGGTTGGTGGAGCGTATCCGTGCCAGCCGCCCCGATATCGCGCTGACGTCCGATTTCATCGTCGGCTTTCCCGGCGAAAGCGATGCCGATTTCGACGCCACGCTGCGGCTGGTCCGCGATATCGGTTATGCCACCGCCTTCTCGTTCAAATATTCCAAGCGGCCGGGCACGCCCGCCTCCACGCTGCGCAAGCAGATTCCGGAAGAAGTGAAGGCGGCGCGGCTGGCCGCACTGCAGAAGCTGCTCCTGGCCCAGCAATATGCCTTCGACGATTCCCAGATTGGGAAAACGCTGCCGGTCCTGTTTGAAAAGAAAGCTCGCGGCGCCCGCCAGCTGATGGGCCGCACGCCCTATCTGCAGCCGGTGCATGTGGAGGCCGATGCCGCGCGCATCGGCCAGGTCGGCGCGGTGAAGATCACCCATCGCACCGCCAACAGTCTGCATGGGGCCTTGATTTGAGCGCCAAGAAAAATGCGCTGACCCTGGAATTTCCCGACAATGCGCTGGCCGCGGCGCTGTCCGGTCCTCACGCCAAGCATCTGGCGCGCATCGAACAGAAGCTGGATGCCGGCATCGACATGCGCGGCAATCTTCTGTCCCTCACCGGCAAGGAGCGGGAACGTGCCGCCTCCATCCTGCGCGCGCTGTATGCGCGGCTCGAAGCCGGCGAAAGCATCACACAGGCCGAAGTGGATGCGGAAATCCGCTTCACTGACGCCGGCCGGGTCAATGCGCCGGGCGCCATCAAGACCGCATCCTCGCGCGCGGTCAGGCCGCGCTCGCCCGCCCAGGCCGCCTATCTGGAGATGATGCGTCAGTGCCCACTGGTGTTCGGCATCGGTCCGGCCGGCACCGGCAAGACCTATCTCGCCGCCGCCTTTGCCGCCCATATGCTGCATGAGCGGCGGGTCGACCGGCTGATCCTGTCGCGGCCGGCCCTGGAGGCGGGCGAGCGTTTGGGTTTTCTGCCCGGCGACCTGAAAGAGAAGATCGATCCCTATCTGCGCCCGCTTTATGACGCGCTGTTCGATGTGCTGGGCGAGGCCGCCGGCCGGCTGATGGAGCAGGGCGTGATCGAGGTCGCGCCGCTCGCCTTCATGCGCGGCCGCACCCTGACGCGGGCCTTTGTCATCCTGGACGAGGCCCAGAACACCACGCCCGCCCAGATGAAGATGGCGCTGACGCGGCTGGGCGAAGACAGTCACATGGTTGTCACCGGCGATCCGTCGCAAAGCGACTTGCCGGGCGGGGTGGCGTTGGGCCTGAACGAGGCGTTGGCCATCCTGGAAGGCGTGGAAGGGGTCGGCGTGGCCCGATTCGCCGAAAAAGACGTGGTGCGCCATCCGCTCGTGGCCCGCATCGTCGCCGCCTATAATCGCCAGAATAAATAGCTAATATTGGCAAATCATGAGCGGGATCACCCTGCTGGTCGAAGACCCCAAATGGCGCACCCATCGTGGCCTGGCCGCGCGGCTCGCCGGCGCTGCCCAGGCGGCGCGCAAAGCGGTGCGCCTGAAAGGCGGCTTCACCATTCTTCTGGCCGGCGACCGCAAACTGCGCGCGCTCAACCATGATTTCCGGGGCAAGGACAAGCCGACCAATGTGCTCTCCTTTCCCGGCGCTGATGGGTATGCCGGCGATATCGCCCTTGCCTATGGCGTGACCAGGAAGGAAGCCAAAGCCGCGGGCAAGACGATGGCCGATCATGCCACCCATCTGGTGGTGCATGGTGTGCTGCATCTGGCTGGGCACGATCATGAGCGGCCGAAAGAGGCGCGGGCGATGGAATCCCTGGAAGTGAAGATTTTGGGACGGCTGGGGGTTTGCGACCCTTACGCCGAACCGCCGCCATGAACGACAATCCGCTCAAACGTCTTTTGCAGAAAATCACCGGCCAGGACCGGGAAGCCACCGCCATGCGCGAAAGCCTGGAGGAGGTGATCGAGGAAAGCGAGCGCGAATCCCCGGCTCTCTCCGCGCAGGAGCGGGTGATGCTGGGCAACCTGTTGCGTTTCGGCGAACTGAAAGTCAGCGACGTGATGGTGCCGCGCGCCGAAATCGTGGCGGTGGACGAAAGCATCGGCCTGGCCGAACTGCTGAAGCTGTTCCGCGAGGTGCAGCATTCGCGCCTGCCCATGTTCCGCGAGACCCTGGACGACCCCACCGGCCTGATCCACGTGAAGGATGTGATGGGCCTGCTCTCGCCCGAAGCGGGGGGCGCCTATTGTGTCTCACCGAACGCCAAGATCACGGCGCTCCGGCGCCCCATCCTGTTCGCACCGCCTTCCATGCGGGCCCTGGACCTTCTGCTCAAGATGCAGGCAACCCGCACCCATCTTGCTCTGGTGATCGACGAATATGGCGGCACCGACGGTCTGGTCTCGATCGAGGACATCATCGAGGAGATTGTCGGCGACATCGCCGACGAGCATGATGAAGTCACCGCCCCGTTGAAGCCGGAGAACGGTTCCTACATCGCCGATGCGCGCATGGATCTGGATGATTTCAAGTCCGAGACCGGTCATGACTTCCTGGCCGAGGACGGCGATGAAGAGGCTGAGCCCGACATAGACAGCCTGGGCGGTCTGGTCGTCTCGCTCTTGGGCCGGGTGCCACAGCGAGGCGAGATCGTCGCCCATCCGGACGGCAGTGAATTCCTGGTGCTGGAGGCCGATCCGCGCCGGGTACGCAAGCTGCGTATTACGCTGCCGCAGAAGTCCGCGGCCGATACGGCGAAATGACGTCTCTGGTTCGCCTGGGCGAAGTTTTGCGCGGGGCGTCGGGCTGGCGGCGTGCCGCGCTGGCCTTTGCCGCCGGTGCGGTTTCGGCCACGGCCTTCGCGCCCATGGAATTTTTTCCGGCCATGCTGCTGGGCTACGCCGTGCTGGTGCTGCTGTTGGACAGCGCCGACGGCCAGACCCGTCCGGTGCGCCGTGCCGCGCTCATCGGCTGGGCCTTTTTCTTCGGCCAGTTCCTGGTTGGCCTGCACTGGATCGTTTATCCCTTTCAGGTCGATCCCGACAATCATCTCTGGCAGGCGCCTTTCGCGCTGCTGTTGTTGCCGGCGGGCCTGGCGTTATTCGGCGCCTTGGCTTGCGCGATGGCGATCTATTTCTGGCAGGGCGGCGAGGGGCGGCTGTTTGTATTCACCGTGTGCCTCACGGCCGGCGAGTGGCTGCGCGGCCATATTCTGACCGGCTTTCCCTGGAATTTGTCCGCTTATGGCTGGGGCGCTTCCCTGGCGCTGCTGCAATCGACCAGCCTGATGGGCGCTTACGGTCTTTCGTTTCTGACCATTCTCTTTGGCGCGTCGCTGGCCGAATTCACATCTCGCCGCTGGCGTGTGCCGGCCCTGATGCTGCTTCTGTTCGCGGGCCTGTGGGCTTTTGGCGCCTGGCGCCTGGCGGCTACGCCGCTGCACGATATGGGCAAAGTGTCGCTGCGTTTGGTACAGCCAAACATACCGCAGACGGAAAAGTATCGACCCGATCTGATACTGCGCAACTGGCAGCGGCTGGTGGACTTGAGCGCGCGTCCTGGCCGGCCCACCCACATCATCTGGCCTGAAGCCGCCACCGGCTTTCCGGTTGCCCGTTCGGCGGGCGCGCTGGATCAGATTGGGCTCTTCACCGCCCGCGGCCAGACCTTGATTACCGGTTCCGACCGCGTGCTGCGGCGGGATGGCCGCGTCGTCGCCTATAACAGCCTCTATCTTTTCGGGCCGGGCGGCGCGTTACCTGTCGTTTACGATAAATTTCACCTGGTTCCGTTCGGCGAATATGTGCCTTTTGCCCGGTTTTTAAACCGCCTCGGCATCACGCAGCTTACGGTGGGCGAAGGCTTCTCCGCTGGCGATCACCCGCATCTTTTGCAAGTTCCCGGCGCGCCGCCGGTTTCGCCGCTGATTTGCTATGAGGTGATTTTTCCGCATGCCGTGACCGATCCGGCAGCGCCGCGGCCTGGCTGGCTGGTGAACATCACCGACGATGCGTGGTTCGGGCCCTGGGCCGGGCCACGCCAGCATTTGCTGATCGCGCGCGTGCGCGCCATCGAGGAAGGTTTGCCCATCGCGCGCGCCGCGAATACGGGCATCAGCGCTGTGATTGACGGCAATGGGCGCGTGCGCGCCGCATTGGCACTCAACCGCATGGGCGTAGTGGATGCGCCGTTGCCCGCGAGTCTCGCGCCTACGCTCTATACCCAGATTGGGGATTGGATCGTTGCTTTCTTCGCGATTAACGCAATCGCTCTGAGTTTTTTGCTGGCGCGTCGTCGCAGCGGAGCAACTTCACAAAATTAAATGTTTGCGTCGGACGATAGATGGGGCAAGTTCCGGCCGGCAAAAAGAAAAAGATCACCATGCCCAAGAAGCAAGCCAATCCCATCGATGTTCAGGTCGGCAATCGTGTGCGCATCCGGCGGATGCTGATCGGAATGAGTCAGGAAAAGCTTGGCGATTTGCTGGGTCTGACCTTTCAGCAAGTTCAGAAATACGAGAAAGGCGTCAATCGCATCGGTGCCGGCCGCCTTTATGAAGTGGCGCGCATCCTGAACGTGCCGGTGGATTTCTTCTATGAAGGGGTGGGCGAAGCGCCCGGAATCAGCGATTCCGAAGTCGCACCGCCGGTGCTCGAATTCGTCTCCAGCAGTGAGGGTCTGCAACTTTCACTGGCATTCATGAAGATCAAAGACTCCAAGGTGCGCAAGCGCGTCCTCGACCTAGTTAAGAGTCTTTCTGAGGAAGAAGAGCAAAAAGCCAACTAGGCTTTGCGCGAGGCCTTTTCTTCCAGGCCCGACTGACCCTCGCGAGCCCGCAGGACGGCATAGACCTCTTGCGGCGTGACGCCGCTGGCTGCCCACAGCACTAGCAAATGATAAAGGACGTCCGCCGACTCCTTGGCGAGCTCCGTCTTGTCGCGGGAAATGGCGGCGATCACCGTCTCGGTGGCTTCCTCGCCGAATTTCTTGGCGCACTTCTCCACGCCTTCCGCCAGGAGCTTGGCGGTATAGGAGCTGGACGGATCGGCGCCCTTGCGGGCATCGATTATGGCGAACAAGCGGTCGAGGCTGTCAGACATGGCGCGTCCTTAGCATAGCGATGATTAAAGCCCAATCCGGGCGCGGATGTCGGCCGGTGTGAGGCCCTCTTCGCGCAGGGCCTCAAGGCTGATCGCCCCGTCGCGCTTGGAGAATTTCTTGCCATTTTCATCCAGCACCAGGGGGTGATGGGCGTAAGCCGGCTCCGGCAGCTTGAGCAGCGCTTGCAGCAGCCGCTGGATATGGGTGGCTGCCAGCAGATCTTCGCCGCGTGTCACCAGGCTGACATTCTGGAAGGCGTCATCCACCACCACCGCAAGATGATAGGAGGTCGGCATGTCCTTTCTGGCCACCACAATGTCGCCGAAGCGGAAAGGATCGACCGGATAGCGGTGGCCCTGTTCGTTGAAGCTCAGCGGGCCGGTTTGTGCCGCCGCCTTGACGACGTTGAGCCGCAAGGCGTGGTTCTCGCCGGCCGCGATGCGCTCACGCGCTTCTTGTGGTGACAAGGCGCGGCAGGTGCCGGGATAGATCGGCCCCTCTGGGCCGTGTTGTGCTTCGCCGGCCCGTGCAATCTCCGCGGCGATTTCCGCGCGGGTGCAGAAACAGGGATAGAGAAGATTGTGCGCTTTGAGGTCCGCCAGCGCTTCGGCATAGGCGCCCATGCGGGTGGACTGGCGCAAGGCTGGTTCATCCCAGGACAAGCCGAGCCATTTGAGATCGTAAAAAATCGATTGAATGAACTTGTCGCGGCTGCGGCCCTTGTCGATATCCTCGATCCGCAAAAGAAAATCATCGCCGCTCTCATGGGCGGTGATGGCGGCATAGGCATGGCCCAGATGCAAAAGGCCCGTTGGACTGGGTGCGAACCTTGTGACAATCATATGTTCGTATCTCTGATCGCCGGGATGCCCCGCGCTTTCCGGGACAACTTAACGCAAAGACCCTGATCATGGCACTGAACGGACCGAGCTTGGCCGGACCGACTATCGCGCCGGCCCGCGGGCCCGCCACCCATCTGGTGGTGCTGGTGCATGGCTATGGGGCCGATGGCCAGGACCTGATCGGCCTGGCGGAGCATTGGCGCGGCCTGCTTCCCACCGTCGCCTTCGCCGCGCCGAACGCCCCGGCGCGGATTCCCGGCGGGCCTGGCTATCAATGGTTTCCCATCTCACGCATCGATCCGCATGAGATGCAGAAAGGTGTCGAAACCGCAGCACCCCAGCTCGACGCCTATCTGGATGGCGAACTGGCGCGGCTGAATCTGCCGCCGGAGCGGCTGGCGCTGGCCGGCTTTTCGCAAGGCACCATGCTGTCCCTGCATCTGGGGCTGCGGCGTCGGGTCAAGCCGGCTGCGATCGTGGGCTTTTCCGGATTGCTGGCAGGACCCATCCCACCCGGCGAGATTCCGCCCATTCTTCTCACCCATGGCGACAGCGATTCCGTGATCCCGCCTCAGGCCATGTTCCTGGCTGCCGGCCAACTGGGCCTGGCCGGGGCCGCCGTGCAGTGGCACCTGGCGCCCGGCATGGGACATGGCATCGACCCGGACGGGCTGATGATGGCAGGCGGTTTCCTGGCCATGGCCTTTCGCGGCCTGTTGAAAAACCAGGGCGAAATACGCTCCGTCTACAAACCGTCATGACGAATCGGCTAATGTCTTGAGCGGGAAAGAGCATTGGCCCTAGATTGCGGGCCGAAAGGGGAACGGCCTTCAGTCATCCGCACCTCATAGGACATCTCCCGTGCTAGCAGCGGCGGCGCTTTCCAAGCCGGCCGTCGCCGGTCACTGTCCGGCCCTGGTGCTGAATGCCGACCACAGGCCGCTCAGCTATTACCCTTTGTCGCTCTGGTCCTGGCAGGACACCATCAAGGCGGTGTTCCTGGAACGGGTGGTCATCCTGGAAGAATATGACCGGGTGGTGCGCTCGGCCCGCTTCGAGATGAAGCTGCCCTCAGTGGTCTCGCTCAAGACCTATATCAAGCCGGCTCGCCGCCCCGCCTTCACCCGGTTCAATGTGTTCCTGCGCGACCAGTTCGAATGCCAATATTGCGGCGACGGCAAGGACCTGACCTTCGATCACGTGATCCCGCGCAGCAAGGGCGGCCGTACCACCTGGGAAAATGTCGTCACCGCCTGCAGTCCCTGCAACCTGACCAAGGGCGGGCGCATGCCCAACCAAGCCAAGATGCATCCGCGCATCCGGCCGCATCAGCCCACGGTGATCGAGCTGCGCGAGCATGGGCGCAGGTTTCCGCCGAATTATCTGCACGAGAGCTGGGCAGACTATTTGTATTGGGATAGCGAGTTGGAGCCCTAGCTTTAACCGTCATGGCCCGCGAATGCGGGCCACCCAGATGAAGTCTGTGTTTCACTTTCAAGCATCGCGAGATTTCGACTGGATGGCCCACACTCCGGTGGGCCATGACAGTTTCAGATTCGCTCCGACAGCTTTATCGCGATCCTGCAGCCGGCCTTGATGGTCTCGCTCAGCAGCTTGTAACCCGGCGCCTGTTCGGCGCCCTGTTTCAGCGCTTCGTCGCGATGGGCGGCTTCATCGGCACGGAAATCCTCGACGGTGGCTTTCAGCGCTGGATCCTTATCCTTCAGTGCGGCGACCTGTGCGGCATAGTGCTCGTCAATCACTTCCTCGACGGCGGCAGTGCAGGCGAAGGCGGCTTTCTCGCCCATCGCGGCCGTGACCGCGCCCAGGGCGAAGCCGGCGATGCGCCAGACCGGCTCCAGCGCGGTCGGCCGTACCCGCCGCTCATTCACCAGTCTGTCGAATGTCTGCAGGTGCCGCTGTTCCTGGTCGGCCATGTGCTGGATGGTCTCGACCTTGGCGCTTTTGCGGCGTTTGAGCACCGCAAGCTGACCTTCATAGATTCGGACGGCGCCATACTCGCCGGCATGATCCACGCGGATCATGGCCTCGATGTCGGTGGGCGAACCGGGCGCGGCCGGCTTTGGTTTACGCGGCATGTCTGCGGCTCAGAAGAACGGCGCCTGTGGCGGCGATAACAAAAGAGAAGATCATATTGTAGGCCGCCAGCGACAGGCCGAACAGGCTCCAAGTCACGGCGTTGCAACTGACCGCGGGCGGCGGCGCGCCTGAGCCCATGACATAGGGATGTGCGACACTGCAGGGCGGCAGAGGGAACAGGCCGTGCTGCAAGCCTGTCTGATAGGCGCCGATCAGGCCGGAGATGGCCACCAGCACAATAGCGGCCAAGGCCAGCGCATGGGCGTGCGTGCGCAAGAATGGAACAACTGCAAGACCGATAATGGCTGCGGCGATATGCGGCCAGCGTTGCCAATGACACATTTCGCATGGTGGCAGATGCGCAAGATACTGAAAACCCAGCGCGCCGAGGATCAACGCCAAGGCGCCGGCGCCAATCATGGCTGCTATTTGGTCATCACGAATCATGACGGGAGAAATACCTTCCGGTGATCGCACCATCCGCGGTAGAACTATCCCTCATCCCCGCTTCGCAGGCAAATTCGTGTTGTTTCGTAAAAAGCCTTCCACCCGTCATGAGCTGTTGAAGATCGACGGGCAGCTTCTGCAGGTGAAGGTTCGGCTCAATCCGCGGGCGCGGCGCATGATCGTCAAGGTCAATCCTGCGACCGGCGAAATCTGCATTACCGTGCGCTCGCAGCGCGGTCTTCCGGCGGCGCTGGATTTCGCGCGTGGCGAAAAGGACTGGATCGCGCGCCAGCTTGCCAAGGTGCCGGGAGCCATATCGTTGGCGCCGGGCGTCAGCGTGCCGCTGCACGGCGTCCCGCATGAGATTCGTGCTGCCGCCAAAGGGCCGGCACCAGTGTGGTGCGCCGATGGCGTGATCTGGGTGCGTGGCGATGCGGCGCATGCGCCGCGCCGGGTGCTGGATTTCCTGAAAAAAGAGGCGCGCAAGACGTTCGAGGCGCGCGCCCTGCGCCATGGCGAGAAGCTCGGCGTCAAACCGTCGCGCATTACCGTGCGCGACACGGTCAGCCGCTGGGGCTCCTGCTCGTCGACGCGTTCGCTGTCCTTTTCCTGGCGGCTGATCCTGGCGCCCGATTCCGTGCTGGATTATGTGGTGGCCCATGAAGTGGCGCATATCCGCCAGATGAACCACAGTCCGCGCTTCTGGGCGGAAGTGAAGAAGCTGGTGTCCGATATCGCCACGCCGCAGCACTGGCTGAGGACCCATGGCCGCGAGTTGCAGCGTTACGGTATCAAGGCCTGAAAGCTTGGCTCGAGCGCCGCACATCGCGGCGCGACCATCAATCAAGTACCGCCGAACAGGCCGTTCAGAATACGTTCAAACGTATCGGGCTTCTTCTCGGGCTGATTTTGCTGCTCAGCCGGTTGAGGCGTTTGCACCCCTGTCTGCGGCGGCGGCTGCTCCGCCGTGGCGACCAGGGTTGAACCGGTAAGCGGACGGGCGGGCAGGCCTTGCTCGGCATCGGTCATGAAAGTGTGGAACATGCGCGCCGGCAGGGTGCCGCCTGTCGCCTTGTGCATGGGGCTGTTGTCGTCATTGCCCATCCACACGCCGCAGACCAGATCGGCGGTGAAGCCCACGAACCAGGCATCGTGAAAATCCTGGGTGGTGCCGGTCTTGCCCGCCGTGGGCCGATCTTCCAGCCGCGCCGCCTTGCCGGTGCCGGTGGCGGTGACCTGGCTCATCAGGCGGATCATTTCCATTTCTTCATTGGGCGCGACGACGGCCCCGATTTCACTGGGCTTGTGTTCGTAGATCACTTTGCCGCTGCGGGTGCGGACCTTGAGCACGCCGAACGGCGTCACCCCATTGCCGCCATTGGCGAAGGAGGCATAGGCGCCGGTCAGCTCCAGCGGCGTCACCCCGGATGTGCCTAGTGCCAGGGAAGAGACTTCCAGCAGGGGAGAAGAGATGCCCAACCGGCGCGCGGTGCGGGCAACTTCCTTGGGTCCCACTTCCGCGGTGAGCTGTGCTGCCACCGAATTGGAAGATTCGGCGAAAGCCTCGATCAGCGGCATCGGGCCCTTGAAGCGGCCTTCATAGTTGGTGGGCTTCCAGCCACGGATGTTGACCGGCCCGTCATTGACGGTGTCGTCCGGTGTGTGGCCGTGCTCCAGCGCGGTGAGATAGACAAAGGGCTTGAAAGCGCTGCCCGGCTGGCGCACCGCATCGGTTGCGCGATTGAAGCCGGAAATCCCGTAACTGCGCCCGCCCACCATGGCGCGGATGGCGCCGTCCGGCGTCATGGCGACCAGCGCCGCCTGATGGACATTGTAACGCTCGCCGTCCGTGCCAAGGCCACCCGCGATCGCCCGCTCCGCCAGGGTCTGGGTTTCCAGATCGAAGCTGGTTTCCACGATCACCGGCTCTGACGACGGCGTCACGATTTCGTTCAAATGCGCCACCACCCAGTCGGCGAACCAGCCGGAACCCGGCGTGCCGTTGGCGCGCACCACGCGCGGCCGTGTCGCGGCCGCCATCATTCTTGTGTTCTGGTCGATAAAGCCGGCCTCGACCATCGCCTTGAGCACGGTCTGTGCCCGCTGCAGCCCCGCATCGGAATCGGACAGCGGATTATAGCGGGCCGGCGCCTTGACGCTGCCGGCGATCATGGCCGCCTCGGTCAGTCCCAGCTCGGAGGCATGCTTGCCGAAGAATTTTTCCGACGCCGCTTCGATGCCATAGACGCCGGCGCCAAAATAGACGCGATTGAGATAGAGGGTGAGGATCTGATTCTTGGTATAACGCGACTCCAGATAAAGGGCGAGCGTGGCTTCCTGCATCTTGCGATCGAAGGTGCGGCTGGGACTCAGAAAAAGATTTTTTGCCAGCTGCTGCGTCAGGGTCGAGCCGCCCTGGACGACATGACCGTTCAGCATGTTCTGGAACGCGGCGCGCGCCAGGCCGATGGGATCGATGCCGAAATGCGAGCGGAAGCGGCGATCCTCGATGGCGATGAAGGCGTTGGGCACATAGGCAGGCAGGTCTTCCACTCGCACCATCGCGCCTTGCGTCAGGCCGCGGCGCGCGATCAACCGGCCGCGATCGTCCAGGATGGTGATGTCCTGCGATGGCCCCGCCACCATTAGGTTGCGCACGTCCGGCAGGTTGGAAACGAAATGGGAAAAGAAAATGGCGGCGAAGATCACGCCCCAGGCGGCCAGCATGACCAGCACATATGGCCAGGTGGCGCGATGCTTCTGTTTTGGCGGCGGCGCATCGTCGGACGGCGCATGTCCGCCGGGACCGCGGCTGCGTTTGCGCGGGCCGCCAGCGGCCGGTTCGATGCGCCGGGATGGCTGTCTTCTCCCCATCCCCGTTTGTAGGTAGGGAAGTGTTAACGCTGTTTGAACGAGTGGTTAATTCCGGCGCGGGAAAAGAATTAAGGCCTGGCTACGCGCTCAGGCGATAGCCGCCACCTTCGGTAAGAAGGATCTGCGCGCGCCCCGGATCTTGTTCGATTTTCTTCCGCAGACGGTAGATGTGGGTCTCCAAGGTATGCGTGGCCACGGCCGGACCGTACCCCCAGACCTCATGCAACAGGATTTCCCGCGGCACCGTGCCGGCGCTGGCATGAAGGAATTTCAGGATATTCGTTTCCTTCTCGGTCAGGCGCACCTTGCGCCCATCGGCCTGCAGCAGCTTGGCACTGGGATGGAAGGTATAGGGCCCGATCCTGACTGCCGTGTCCTCGCCCGCGGCCTGATGGGTGTTCATGCCGTGCAGCCGCGCCAGCAGGGCGGAAAACCGGAACGGCTTGGCCAGGCTTTCATGCGTGCTCGCCGTATCGCCATCGGTCAAAAGCAGGATGGGGCAGGAAAGGCCGCGGCCGCGTAGTTCCGCGGCCACGCTTTCACCATCGGCCAGGCCGATGATGGCAAAGGCGATCGTCTCGCGCAGCGCGCCGGCCGCGCTTTCGTCATCGCCGGCGGCGATGACCTCATAGCCCTCGCGCTCCAGCTGCTCCTGCAGGCTGGACCGCAACACTTCGTCATTATCGGCCAGAAGAATACGGGTCGGCATGCTTCGCTGTACGGTTTTGGGGTGGCCAAGATTAGCCCGCCAGGCGTGCGGGCGGCAAATCTTGCCGCCCCCGTCAGGCGCTTCCCACATGAAACTCCAGCAAACTTGCGGAAAAATTGTGGCGCGAGGCTTGCTTTCTACAAAGCCGATGAGCGTCTACAGCACCGAATACCACGCCATGGTCCACTCGCCGGCGAGCCCCGTCGCATCGGCGAGCAATGCGGAGCAGGTCACGGTGTCGGCGGCAAAGCCGGATGGCGCTGCGAAATCGGGCGGCGAACACGAGGGCTTCTTTCATCACCTGCTGGATGTGATCAACCCGCTCCAGCATCTGCCCATCATCGGCACCATCTATCGTGCCATCACCGGCGAGCATATCGGGCCGGTGGAAAAGATCATGGGCGACACACTTTATGGCGGCTTGTGGGGTGCGGTCAGTTCCTTTGCCGATGTGGCGTTCGAAGGCATCACCGGCAAGAGCGCCGAGGACACGGTGCTGGGCTGGTTCAGCCATGGCAGCGGACCCAAGCTCGCCAGCGTCAAGGTGGGGGCACCGACAATTTCCCCGGCCACATCGTTTCCCTCCGCCGATCTGCCGGCCCTGCCGTCCATGCTGGCTCCGTCCGCCACGCCGGACGGGATGGAGCTGGTGTCGTTCAGCAACGCCCTGTCGGCCAAGGGCGTGAATGGCGAGATGGCGCAGCGCGCCCTCTATGCCTATCGCCGCTCCATGGGCATGCCCGCGCAACCGGTTCTCTCTTCGCTGCACTGACGCTATACAACGCGCATGGATCTGCGTGTCACCGTTACTGTGGATGGCGCCGTGCTGGACTGGGGCCAGGGCGCGCGACGCGCCGCCATCGGTCCTGCCGGTATTGGCGCCAAAGGGGGTGAGGGCGACGGCATCACGCCGGTCGGCGCCTTTCCGGTGCGGGAGATTTTCTATCGCGCCGATCGCATTGCAAAACCCGTTACCACACTGCCGCTGCGCGCCACGCAAGAGAATGACGGCTGGTGCGACGCGCCGGACGATCCCAACTACAACAGATGGGTCGAGCTGCCTTATCGTGCAAGCGCCGAACATCTGTGGCGCCAGGATCATCTCTACGATCTGGTGGTCGTGCTGGGCTACAATGACGATCCGGTTGTGCCGGGCAAAGGCAGCGCGATCTTCCTGCACCTGGCAAAGCCTGGCTATTCCGCGACACAGGGCTGTGTGGCGCTGGCCTATGACGATGCGCTGGCGGCGATCGCGCAGCTTCAGCCTGGCGATCGGGTCGTGATCTCGTAATCCCCATGCTTCGACGGGCTCAGCATGAGGATTTGCAGAATATCCTCACCCTGAGCTTGTCGAAGGGTGAGGGGACCGCGCGCCGAAGATCGCGGTGCCGACGCGCACATGCGTCGCCCCGAACTTCACGGCCAGTTCGAAATCATCGCTCATCCCCATGCTGAGATGGGCAAGGCCATGATCGCGCGCCAACTTGGCGAGAAAGGCGAAATGCGGCGCGGCGTCATCGTCAACCGGCGGGATGCACATCAGGCCTTCCAGTGGCAGTGTCAGTTTGCGGACATGGGCGATGAGCGCCGCGGCCTCGCGCGGCAGGACGCCGGCTTTCTGTGGCTCTTCGCCGGTATTGACCTGCAGGAAAAGCCGAGGGGCCTTGCCGCTCTTATCGCGTTCCTGGGCCAGGGCATCGGCCAGTTTGGGCCGGTCCAGGGTCTGGATCACGTCAAACAGCGCCACCGCATCTTTGACCTTGTTGGTCTGCAAGGGTCCGATCAGATGCAATTCCAGGCCGGGAAATTCCTGTTTCAGGGCGGGATATTTCCCTTGCGCTTCCTGAACCCGGTTCTCGCCGAACAGGCGTTGCCCGGCGGCCAGGGCTTGCCGGATGCCCTCTTCGGGCACGGTCTTGGACACCGCCACCAGTTGGGTCGTAGCGGCAGGCTTGATCGCGGCCTTTCGCGCCGCATCGATGCGCGCCAGAATATCCGCCAGATTCTCCGCAATGCTCATGACCACACAATTAGCAAGACAGCAGCGCCGCCTCAACGCGGCTCATTTCTTGGTCGCACGGCCTAAGGCTTCGCTACGCTCGCCTGGCCGATGCTCCATGCCTCTGGTCTTGATGACCGATGACTGCAAGGCCGACTGGGCCCGGGCCGCGCGCGCCCTGCCGCGCGGCAGCGTGGTGGTGGTGCGGGCGCGCGACGCGAAAAAGCGCCGGGCGCTGGCGGAAGAACTTTACGGCTTGGCGCGGCTCTTGATCGCCGGCGATGCCGGCCTTGCCGAAGAGATCGGCGCGGCGGGCCTGCATCTGCCGGAAGTGCGGATGCGCGAAGCCGGCCATTGGCGCGCGCGCCGGCCCGACTGGATCATCACCGCGTCGGCGCATTCACTACGCGCTCTGATGCATGTTGCCCATCTGGATGCGGTGTTTCTCTCGCCGGTCTTCGCCACCACCAGCCACAGGGGCACAAAGCCGTTGACGCCTGAGCGTGCCGCGCTGATCGCAGCCCAAGCGCAGGTTCCGGTTTATGCGCTGGGCGGTGTCACGGCACGCAATGGGCTATTGCTGGCGCCGTCCTTCAGCGGGATTGCGGCGATTACGTCATTGCTCTGATGTTTTGAGATTCAGGTGCAGAAAGACCGCATCAAGCTTCAACAGCGGTGCGCCGTTGAAAAACACCCCGGCGCTGCGAGAATAGATCAGGTGCTGCCAGCCGCCGCTGACGGAAATGCTGTCGCTGAGCTTATAGCCCAGCGAAGCTTCCCAGCCGTTCAAACCCAGCCGCGGCAGGGCCGCCACCGCATCGGCGGTGCCGGTGCCATATTCCAGCCCAGCGCTCCAGGCATTGTGCGTCACCCCGCCGGAAATATGCCCGACGCGCGTGGTGCCCGCCTGCCAGGTCTGGTTGATATCGAAGCCATAGGCATTGCTCTGGCGATAGGCGCCGCCCAGCGACAGGGTTGTCTCTTCGTCCAGCGGATAGTCGGCGTTCAGGCCCGCACCCAAATCGCTGACCCCTTCCTGCCCCGCCAGCTTGTGCTCACCGCGCCCTTCCGCCACCGCGCCATAGGCGGAAAGCGACACTGGGCCGAACTCGTCCTCATAACGCAGCGCTCCTTCCCAGATGTCAGCCTGGCGGCCCGGCAGATGCGGACCGGCATTCAGGAACGGCAACTGCTTGCCTTCGGTCGGGGTGAAGGACAGGGCGAGCTGGAAGCCGAACAAGGCCGGGCTGGTGTAAGCGAACTTGGCATAGTTGCTGGATGCGCCGACCTCGGTGCGCAGCGCGAACATGTCGGTCACGGCGCGATGGGTATTGGGATCGCGATAGAAGCTGGTGCGCGGATCGTCCAGCGCCACGCCCGGGTCCACCCTGGGGCCGGTAACCGCCAGGGCATAGCCGGCGCCATCGGTAAGGCCGATTTCCAGGGTGCCCAGGCCGGTGCGCGCCACCCCGCTCAGCCGCTCGATCGCATCGCCGTCATAGCGCCCCCGCGACAGGGGATCGGAGGCGGCGAAGGTTCCGTTCAGCGACAATGAAAGTCCGCTGTCATAGTCGCGCCGAAGCTGCGGCATGGCGCGCACCACGCCGCTGACCTGGGCGCCATCCCAGCCAGGCTGGTCCGGCTGGAACAGCGCGCCCGAGGCGTCGCCGGCAAGGCGCAGCTCGGCATCGCCCACCGGCCAGTTCGGCGGCGCCAGAGTCTGGGCTTGTGCCGGGGTAAGGCCAGGCAGCGCGGCCAGCAGCAGCGCCGGCAAGGGAAGGTTACGGACAGGCAAGGGAGGGCCTCTTAAGTCCTTTGAAGATAAGCCAAAGTCCGGTGTATCGCGCAAGCCGCCCGCCGTTGCGTGAGGCCAGCCTCACCGCTATAAGCCCGTAACGCGAGCCTTCTGCGATCAGGCGCGCCCCCAAAGGAAAAGACGCCCCAATGCGAGTTCTGCCTGCCTTTTTGTGTGCGCTGGTGCTGGCTGGCTGCGGCTCGTCCAATGACGGTTCCCGCGACATGGATACCGGGACCAGCGCTATCGCCAGCGGTTCGACCCGCATGACCCTGGGCGTAAACTCCTATCTCTGGCATGCCTCGCTCGACACGCTGTCCTTCCTGCCGCTGGTGTCCGCCGACCCGTTCGGTGGGGTGATCATCTCGGAATGGTATGTGGCGCCCACAAGCCCCAATGAGCGGCTGAAAGTCACCGTCTATATCATGGACCGCGCGCTGCGGGCCGATGCGCTGAAGGTCGTGGTCTTCCGCCAGACCAACAATGGCGGTGTGTGGCGGGATGCCCAGCCCAGCGCCGACACGGCGCACAAGCTGGAAGACTCGATCCTCACCCGCGCCCGCGAGCTGCGCCTGGCCACGCTCGGCCAGACGGGCTGAGGAAACCGGAAATGGCGCGTTACAACGCCAAGGAATCAGAAGCGCAGTGGCAGGCCGAATGGGACGCGCGCGCCCTGTTCGCCACACCGGGTCACTCGGACAAGCCCAAATGCTACGTGCTGGAGATGTTCCCCTATCCGTCGGGGCGCATCCATATGGGCCACGTGCGCAACTACACCATGGGCGATGTCATCGCCCGCTTCCGCCGCGCCCAGGGCTACAATGTGCTGCATCCCATGGGCTGGGATGCGTTCGGCCTGCCGGCGGAAAATGCCGCGCGCGACAAGGGCGTCAGTCCCCGCGACTGGACCTATGAGAATATCGCGCATATGCGCGGCCAGCTGAAGATGATGGGCCTGTCGCTGGACTGGGCCCGCGAATTCGCCACCTGCGATGTCGAATATTATCACCAGCAGCAGAAGCTGTTCCTGGACTTCTACAAGGCCGGTTTCGTCTATCGCAGCGAAGCGGATGTGAACTGGGATCCGGTCGACATGACCGTGCTCGCCAATGAGCAGGTGATCGACGGCCGCGGCTGGCGTTCGGGCGCGCTGGTGGAACGGCGCAAGCTGTCGCAATGGTTCTTCAAGATCACCGACTTCGCCGACGAATTGCTGGCGGGTTTGGATACGCTGGACCGCTGGCCGGAGAAGGTGCGCCTGATGCAGCGCAACTGGATCGGCAAGAGCGAGGGCCTGCGCTTCCAGTTCACTCTGTCGAATGCCGAAAAGCTGGACGTCTTCACCACCCGGCCCGATACCTTGTTCGGCGCCTCGTTCGTCGCGCTGTCGCCCGAACACCCCCTGGCGCAGGAGCTGGCCAAGAAAGACGCCAAGCTCGCCGCCTTCATCGAGGAGTGCCGGCATATCGGTACTGCCGAAGCCGATATCGAGAAGGCGGAAAAGAAAGGCTATGACACCGGCCTGACCGCCGCCCACCCCTTCGATGCGGACTGGAAGCTGCCGGTGATGGTGGCCAATTTCGTGCTGATGGGTTACGGCACCGGCGCCATCTTCGGCTGTCCGGCGCACGACCAGCGCGACCTGGATTTCGCCCGCAAATACAAACTGCCTGTCACTGCCGTGGTGGTGCCGTCGGACGCCGATCCCAAGACCTTCGACGTCGGCACCGAGGCCTATACTGGCCCCGGCAAGCTGGCGAACTCGCGCTTTCTGGACGGCATGACGGTGGAAGCGGCCAAGGCCGAAGTG
>Ga0310811_10002817_pt1 | contig 21807 bp, 21 predicted proteins | sample YCmetagenome_FD_207642 | JGI IMG/M metagenome (GOLD analysis project Ga0310811, IMG submission 207642) | Soil microbial communities from experimental microcosm in Duke University, North Carolina, United States - YC | ecosystem: Engineered > Artificial ecosystem > Soil microcosm > Unclassified ...
TGCGTTAGAAATTGGCTACTCATTAGCTGACAGGCAAATAGAAAGCGCTCTGCTCCCTACTGCTAAAGAACTGGGCATTGGTATTGTTGCCTTTGCTAATACAGCCGAAGGTTTACTTACAGGCGAGATGAAGGCACCGCTTCCGGTGAATAGCTACCATAGCCACTTTTCACGATTCCAGGGAGAGAACCTGATCAAAAACCTGGAAAAAGTTGAAGTATTAAAGCAAATGGCAAAGGAAAAAGGGCTTACCCCGACTCAACTGGCAATTGCCTGGGTTAATGCGCAGGACGATCATATTATGCCGTTGGTAAGCATGAGCAGCAGATCGCGTTTGCCGGAAAACACGCAGGCCATGGAGATCAGCTTTACTCCTGAAGAGATGAATACGCTTAACACCAATTTTGCACCGGGCGCAATACTTGGCGGTACTTATCTGCAACGATAAATCTGAACATAAGGCGGCCTGTTTTATATCTTTACATCATGACGAATCCAAACGAAATAGTCCCGGGAGTTATCTTTTACGCTTACCTATCGGCAAAGCGAAAGGAGAAAGTGAGCTTTATGAATCATAACACGCTGGTGTACCTGGTTTCGGGACAGTTTACTTTGGAAACATCTGGTCAAAAAATTTCGATGAGAAGAGGTGAGATGTTGCTGATCGGTAAAAATCAACTGGCGCAGATCACCAAAACTCCCTTGCCGGATGAGGATTATGAAACGATTGTGATTTCCCTGCAGGAAGACTTGCTCAGAAAGATTGCGCTTGAAGAGCAAATAGAGATACATGAAAAACATCCTGGTCCGGCTAATATTCTCATTCCCGGGAATGATTTTCTGCTGGGTTATTTTCAATCTATAATACCTTATGTCCGCAACCCCGCAGAAAAGATATCTGCGGACATGGGTATTTTAAAGGTAAACGAGGGTGTAAAGCTATTGCTGCACACTATGCCGGAACTTCGTACATTTTTATTTGATTTTTCTGAGCCTTATAAGATCGACCTGGAAAAATTCATGCTCAGGAATTTTCATTTTAACATCCCTGTCGAAAAATTCGCACAACTTACCGGACGAAGTCTTGCAGGGTTCAAACGCGATTTTCAAAAAATATTCGGCATTGCGCCAAGACATTGGCTGCAGGAGAAACGGCTGACAGAGGCCCGGCACCTGATTGAGCAAAAGAACAAGAAGCCATCTGCTATTTATCTCGATTTAGGCTTTGAAAGCCTTTCTCATTTTTCACATTCTTTCAAGAAGAAGTTTGGCAAGACGCCTACAGACTGGTTGAGCTAAAGAGACTTTCCGTTTAAAAAAGCTTTTTTACTAACTTGGGCGGATGCGATTCAAAACGATTATTTTGTCTATTGTAATCTGTTCTCTCACTGCTGTAATTTGCAAGGCTCAAACCCAGATTGACCTGAGATCATTGTTGCATGAGATGGTTGACTATAACGCTATGGCCAGTTGGCCGCAGCCTGGATATGCTGAAAAACAAGCCAGCAGTTACGACCGCAAGTCTGTTGCACCGGGAAAGTCCGGTTGGTTTGCCAATGCTGATGCTTCACAATACATCCGCACAGAAGATAACGAAGGCCGACAGGAACACGTAATGATGGATGCCGATGGGCCGGGCGCAATAGTAAGATTTTGGCTCACTACTTTTAAGCGAAATGGTACGATCAGGATCTATTTTGATAACGAAAAACAGGCTTCTATAACCATTCCCGCTTATGACCTGATGAAAAGTGGTCTTTCCGTAGGCCCTCCTTTACTGCAACCACACTCCAGCTATGAGGCAAAAGAAAAAGGTGGCAGTACATTATATCTGCCTATGCCCTTCGCCCGGCATTGCAAAATAACTTTTGAGGATAAGGACATCGATAATCAACCGCGTTATTACCAGGTGAACTATCGTGTTTATAATAAGGCAGTTCATGTAAAAACGTTCACAGCTGCTCAACTTAATGCCGCTAAAGGGCTGGTTGATTCGGTAAACGATCAACTCCAAAACCCAAATTCTGCATCCACCGGGAAAAACATATCAATGAGCAAGGTCATAGGAAAGAATAATGTTGCAAGCATCAATCTGCCGGCAGGCCCCCATGCTATCAAATTATTAACGGTCCAACTAAATAGCGCCGACACAGCGGTAGATAAGTTGATGATAAAGATAAAATTCGATGGCAAACAGACGGTTAATTGTCCCCTGGTCGATTTTGCAGGAAGCGGCAAAGGCGGTAAGCCTATACAAAGCTGGTACCGCACGGTAACGAATGATGGCAAAATATATATTCGCTGGGTGATGCCTTATCGTCAATCAGCCAGTATTGCTATTGTGAATACCGCCGAAAAGTCGACAACTGTAACACTCAGCGCTATTACAGCAGGATGGAAATGGGATAAGAATAGTCTTTACTTTCATGCTGACTGGAAAAACGGCCAGCATATCCCTGTCCGCAAAGAAGAAAAAGACAATCCCATTGAATGGAACTTTGACACATTGCATGGTCGTGGTGTATTTATGGGCGATACTTACGCGGTTGACAACCTGATGCATACCTGGTATGGCGAAGGAGATCAGAAACTTTGGATCAATGGAGAAAGTTTTCCATCTGAATTTGGAACCGGAACTGAAGACTATTACAATACCTCGTGGGCGCCGGTGGTGATCTATCAAACCCCATTTGCCAACGCACCAAGGGCAGATAACTCTGACTCATTCGGCAATAATACTTTTACCCGCACCCGCAACCTGGACAGGGTGCCGTTCAGCAAATCCTTTAAATACGATCTGGAAATGCTGGGTTGGCAAAACGGCGAGATCAATGCTTCGTGCATTACTTACTGGTACGGCGATTAGGGCTTAATCCAAACAGAATTTACATCAATACTTATGATAAAACATCGTTTCCTGATTTTTTCCTTCCTGTTAGCCGCTCTAAGTGGCTTTGCGCAGGACTCAACCACTCCTACCCCGCAATGGCGGCCAAAGTATCATTTTACGCCGGATAAATACTGGACCAATGATCCCAACGGACTTATCTATCTAAATGGCAAATTCCAATTATACTATCAGCATAACCCATTCGAAAATAAATGGGGGCACATGAGTTGGGGGCATGCCGAAAGTACCGACCTGGTGCATTGGAAGCATTTGCCCGTGGCCATTCCGGAAGTGGTAACTAAAGATACAACCGTGTATATCTATTCGGGCTGTACTGTGGACGACAAAAATAACACCAGCGGTTTTGGCAAAAATGGCAAGGGCCCTATTGTCGCCATATTTACAGCCGATCTGCCCAAACAGCAAAAAGAAATGCAGTATATAGCTTATAGTAACGATAATGGTATGTCGTACAAGCTGTATGCAAAAGACCCGGTGATAGACCTGGACAAACGCGATTTTCGCGACCCAAACGTATTTTGGTTTGAACCGAAAAAAGAATGGATCATGACCGTATCGATGGTGAATGAGCACCAAATACGTTTCTACGGTTCGAAAGATTTGAAGAACTGGGAAAAATTGAGCGACTTCGGTCCGGCAGGATACACAAAAAACGGTTGGGAATGCCCTTCGCTAATACCGCTGCCTGTTGATGGCACCCCGGCTAAAATGAAATATGTTTTGTTTGTTTCCAATTTTGGCGACCACGGTCCGCAGATGCAATATTTTGTAGGCGACTTTGATGGGACGACTTTTACCAATCTCAACCCTGCCGATCAGATGCTTCGTGTTGATTACGGAGACAGCTTTTATGCGGCCATTTCCTGGCGCAATGCCCCCGATAACAAGAAGATATTTTTGGGATGGCTGATCAATGGCAAACCCGAAACCTACCCATGGAAAGGCCAGATGTCGATCCCGCGAGATCTGTCTTTAAGAACAACATCTGAAGGTATCCGTCTTTTTCAAAATCCGTCGAGTATTATCACCAATTCGTTATCGAAATATGCAAACGGGCCAGCGTTGACCAAAAAAGATCTGCATGTTAACGGGATGGCGAAACTATCGACATCATCGCAATTCAACAAAAATACCTACTGGATCGATGCTGAATTACAACCCGGAAAATCAGGAAAAAGCGGGTTCATTATAGCTGCAACAAAAGATGGAGCGAAGAAGGTTGAGGTTGGATATGATGCCGAAAATCACCAGATATATGTAGACTGCACTTCCTCCGAAAGTGCTAATAAAGACCAGCGCAACCTGGTACAAACCTCTCCACTAAAACCAGTGAATGGTGTTGTGCGCTTGCGCGTTCTGGTTGATAAATCGTCGCTCGAAGTATTCGGCAACAATGGCGAACAGGTGATATCGACCATGATCTATCCTGATAGTGATGCTAGTAACCTCTCAGCATTTGCAACGGGGAATGCAATTATCAATAACTTGAAAATTTGGGATATGAATAAGTGATCCCGCTAAAACAACAGCAACCATCCTTAGTGATGGTTTTTTTATGTCTTTAATTTCTTTGAAAATAAATTTGCGTAGTCAAATAGCTACATTTATATTTGTAGCCAAATAGCTACACAATGAATTTAAGAAGAGATGTATTCCAGGCCATAGCCGATCCGACAAGAAGGGCCATATTGTTGTTGGTTGCTTCGCAATCACTGACGGCGGGAGCCATCGCGGCAAACTTTGATACTGCCCGGCCAACGGTTTCCAAGCATTTGCAAATACTTACTGAATGCGAGCTGCTGCAGCAGGAACAAAGCGGCCGGGAGATCCACTATCACATAAATGCAAAAAAAATGAAAGAAGTAGCAGACTTTATCGAGCCATTCCGCCGAATGTGGGATGAGCGTTTCAACAAATTAGAAGACCTGATGAAAAATTATAAACCAAAAAAGTAAGAGAACATGGAACTAAAAACAAAAGTTAATGCCGAAGAAGGTAAACACGACCTGGTAATTACCCGGGAATTCGACCTGCCGTTGGAACTGCTTTTCAAAGCGTTCACCGAGCCTGAACTGATAGAACAATGGATGGGAACCAAAGTGCTTCAATTTGAGGGAAAAAAATTTGGCGCTTGGCAATTTGAAACCAGCGATCCTAAAGGGAACGTGGTTTTTAAAGCCGATGGCGTGATACACGAATTTAGTCCCGAAAAAAGGATCGTGCGCACATTTGAAATGGCCGGTGTTCCTTTTGGTGTACAGCTGGAGGTAAGCGAATTTGAAGCTATTACTAACGAAAAAAGCAGGGTCAATATGCACGTTATATTTGAGTCAGTTGCTCAAAGGGACGAGCAATTGAAACTACCGTTTAAGCAAGGCATCAACTGGGCGCATAATCGCCTGGAAGAAGTAATGAGCAAATTAAAATAGCGCACAAACAACCAATTAAACCAACACATTATGACACAGAAGAGCAAAACAATCTGGTATTGGATAATCACTATCCTGTTATCATTCTGCCTTTTTTCGGGTGGACTGGCCCAGGCTTTACAGGTAAAAGGTGTAGTTGAGGGCTTTAAGCCTCTTGGTTATCCTACCTATTTTATTTCGATCATAGGTATCTGGAAAGTATTGGGCATCATTGCAATACTTGTCCCGGGATTTAAATTATTGAAAGAATGGGCCTATGCAGGTTTGTTTTTTACCATGACCGGCGCAGTAATTTCGCATATCGCCGCCAATGATATTCATGCGCAAATAGTAGCGCCGATCGTACTGGCTATTTTTACAGTATTATCGTGGTATTTGAGGCCGGACAACAGGAAGATCATTTATAACAATTAGTATGATGAAAGAGAAACTATCAGCAGACCAAATTAAAGAGCTGCTCGGCATATTAAAGACACGTTTTGAGAAAAATCCCAATCGCCATAAGGGTATTGAATGGGCCAAAGTACAGGCAAAATTGGAAGCTCATCCCAACAAACTATGGTCGCTTAATGAAATGGAAAAAACGGGTGGCGAACCTGATGTTGTTGGCGAGGATAATAGCGACTATCTGTTTTATGATTGCTCGGCGGAGAGCCCTAAGGGTCGCAGGAGTTTATGTTATGACCGGGAGGCTTTGGATTTCAGGAAAGAATATAAGCCGGCGAATAGCGCCATGGACCTGGCAACAGAAATGGGCGTTGAAATTCTGACCGAAGAGCAATACCGCGCTTTGCAACAGTTGGGCAACCTTGATTTGAAAACATCAAGCTGGATAAAAACGCCGGAAAAGATCAGGAAACTTGGCGGAGCTATCTTCTGTGATCGTCGGTACGACACTGTTTTTGTTTATCACAACGGTGCCGAATCTTATTATGCAGCGCGGGGTTTCCGGGGCTGTTTGAGGGTATGAGGCGAATGCGTCTAAATAAATTCTTTACCCCTCTTTTCCGTTTACGGAAGAGAGGGTCGACAAGCGCAGCGGTGTCGGGGTGAGTAAAATCGTCGCCATGCATTTTGCGCTAATGCCGCTCGCATAGTCGACTCACCCGGTCATTGCTTCGCTCGACCACCCGCTCTTTTGCAAGCAAAAAAGAGGGTATTTTGTTAAGTCATAAAATTGAACCGGACGCTGTTATCTATAAATAATTTTAATTTTACATCTGACAAAAGCCTGTAGCATGAATCCGAAAGTAGATTGGTTTTTTGATGAAGCCACCCAATGGAAAGAAGCGTATGAAAAGTTAAGAGTGATCTGCCTCGACTGCGGTCTGACCGAACAATTGAAATGGGGACAGCCCTGCTATACTTTGAATAATGCGAACATCGTACTGATACACGGTTTTAAAGAATATTGTGCGCTCCTGCTTTTCAAAGGTGCATTGTTAAACGACCCTAACGGCATCCTGATACAACAAACGGAAAATGTGCAGTCGCCGCGGCAGATACGGTTTACCTCTGCTAAGGAAATAGTAAAGCTTGAGCCTGTTTTGAAAGCTTACATACACAACGCTATCGATGTAGAAAAAGCAGGCTTGAAGGTGGAGCTGAAGAAGACAAAAGACTTCGCCGTTCCTGAAGAATTTCAAAGCAAATTAGAAGGCAGTGTGGTTCTGAAAGCTGCCTTTGAAGCGCTAACACCCGGCAGGCAAAGAAACTACCTGTTTTATTTCTCAAAAGCTAAACAGTCCAAAACCCGTGAGGAAAGGGTTGAAAAGGCGATACCGTTAATTTTGAGTGGAAAGGGATTGGATGATTGAGTAGTGCTTCATACAACGCAGGGTCCTCTGCGAGAGACCCTGCTAGGACGGAAATGAATCTTTGAATCTTATTTTATGGAAAAGAAAAACCAAGATACAAAAGCCTTTAAAAGATTTCAGATAGTAATAACTAGGACAAACCAACTTTTAAAAGCGACAACTATTGGAATCGCGAACGAACTAGAGAAATCAAAACCAATATTAGAAAAGTTCTCGGATGTAAAAATGCCTAGAGGAAGGGTTCCTCAGAATTATGAACCACAATTAAAATTGGAAAAAAATCCGGATGAAGATACTTTTACGTTAGAAATAGATGATAGGTCAGCAGCCTTTTTGAAGAAAGCTGTCGAATATGGACGAAAAGGTACCGATGAATTAAGATTTCATCATAATTCTATAATGCTGGTGTATTTATGGGGGTCATTTGAAACTTACATTTTTATGTTGTTTGAAGAACTTTTTTCAAAAAAACCAGAAATGCTAAAATCCTCAGAATCTATATCATATAAAACAGCAATAGAAAATCAGAAGAATATTATTGATTATCTAATCCAAAACGAACTCGAACGAATAGGGCATTTTTCTTTAGACGAATATTTAAAATATCTCGAACGTAAAATCAATCTCATTTTTCCAAAAGACATTCAAGATCGACTAAGGAAAGTTTATTTGATAAGGAATATTGTCGCACATAACACAGGAATTGTTGCATCAGCATTGAAAAAACATCTTCCAAAATCAGTAAAAGTTAATGACAATGAATTGCGTATATCTGCCACTTTTATAGAGAATGAAATCAAATTTATCAAAGCAATAGTTTCGCAAATCGAGAAAAATGTAAACATGAAATTTAATAAAAATGACTCTTAACAAATTTATCTATTACCCTTGCCGGTTCGAATGTAACACTCGAACTCATCGCCAATAAGTACCCGCTCCAGCCCTTGTTGGTGTTGTCACCAACAAGCCCCCATCTATGTCAGCTTAACATACAATGGTTTTACTTGATATGCATATATCGTTGGTGACAACACCAACGATAGCGATAAACCTCACCCTTCTGACTTCCAATCCCTTAATTTTAAATTACAAAAATGTTGTAACGGTATAGTCGGTATGGCAGTCTTATAGCCATGAAATTACGACCACTACTTTTAACATTACTTACCCTTTTACTTTTCAATTTTGTAAACGCACAAACCACCGGGGGTAAAATCTCTGGCTCTGTTTTAGATAATACCAAAAAGCCGCTCGACGGGGCAACAGTGATCCTGCTTACTGCAAAAGACTCATCCGTAATAAGCAACCAGTTGGCTAACCCCGACGGCAGCTTTGCTTTTCAAAATATTAAAGACAATACTTATATCATCAAAGTAACCTATATCGGTTATAAAAATTACAAGAGCGATAACATCATTGTTAGCGATCAAAAACCGGTGACTTTACCTGCAATTACTTTACTATCCACTGGAAAAACTTTGAGTGGCGTTGGCGTAACTGCCCAGCGCTCCTATGTTCAGCAAAAGATAGACAGGACTGTTGTGAACGTAAATGCACTGGTATCCAACACCGGAGCCAACGCTTTGGAAGTATTGGAAAAAACACCCGGCGTGCAGGTAGATCCTGATGGCAATATCACCTTTAAAGGTAAAAGCGGCGTGCTGGTGATGATCGATGATAAACCTACTTACCTATCGGCACAGAACCTGGCCACTTATTTAAAGTCTTTGCCTTCTTCAGCATTGGACCAGATCGAATTGATGGACAACCCTCCTGCCAAATACGATGCTGCCGGAAATGCGGGTGTGATCAACATCAAAACCAAGAAGAATTCAATCAAAGGATTTAATGCCGTAGTGTCAGCCGATTTTGCGCAGGGTTTTTACAAGCGCACCAACGAGAGTATTAACATGAATTACCGCGTAAACAAAGTGAATTTGTTTGCAAACGTGTCGTACAATGGCGACAAGAATTACAGGAGGCTCGAGATCGACCGCAATTACCTGGATGCGAATGGCAACACCACATCATCGCTAAAGGATATCTCTTATTTCAGGCCGACGAACCATAACACCGATATCAAGGCTGGCCTGGATTTTTATGCATCCCCCAAAACTACCTGGGGCATTGTGTATACAGGCGACTTTTCAAACAGCCACGATAGCAGCCCGGTATTCAGCGAAATGTATAATGCAGCCGGCGTACTCGATTCGACAATCAACACACTCAATACGTCAAAAAACAAGTTCATCAGCAACGGCATCAACTTAAATTATACCCATAAATTTGATAGCACAGGCCGACAGTTCACCTTCGACCTGGATTACATTCACGACGTATCGGGCAGCAACCAGACGTTTTTAAACAATACTTTTCTGCCAGATAACACGCTAACAAATTCAACGACGCTGACTGATAACCTCCCTGCCGTTATCAATATTTATTCAGCAAAGGCTGATTACAGTCACCCGCTGAGAGGCAAAGCAAAGATTGAGGCTGGGATTAAAAGCAGCTACGTAAACACAGATAATGCTGCCAATTACTTTAACGTGGTTGACGGGGTAAGCAGTGTTGATTATAACCAAACCAACCGGTTTTTATACAAGGAAAATATCAACGCAGCTTATGTGAACTTTAACAAAAACTTTGGACGGTTTTCTATACAAACAGGCTTACGCGCAGAAAACACCAATGGCGACGGGCATCAATTGGGAAATGCCCAAAGAGCCGATTCATCATTTTCAAATCATTATGTCAACCTGTTCCCAACCGCCTATTTTTCCTATAACATTGACACCGCGGGCCATAATGTGCTGGTACTTTCTTACGGTCGTCGTATCGGAAGACCGAATTATGGAAGTCTGAATCCCTTTATATTTTTCATAGACAGATTTACCTATTTCGCAGGAAACCCTTACCTGAAATCGCAGTTTACAGATAACTATAAAATAGCCTACAGCTACAGGAGCCTGTTTACCGTTGCGTTTACTTATAACTACACAAGCAATGTCCAGGGCGAAACCATCCACCGGGACAGCAGCACTTTCATTAGCACACAAGGAAACATAGGTCAGCTGAAACAGCTTGATCTTTCTGTCAGCAGCAATTTCCAGCCTGCCAAATGGTGGTCTGTTAATCTATATGGCGAGGTATACCGCAATACTTACCAGGGCGCATTTTATACCGGCTATCTTAACCAGTCGAAATATACCATTGCTTTCAATGGCAACAACCAATTCACCTTTTCACACGGCTGGAGCGCCGAGATAAGCGGGTTTTATGATAATGGTGGTACTTACGGTCAGTTCATTATCCTGCCAAAAGGAATGCTGAATGCCGCATTACAGAAAAAGATATTGAACAATAAGGGTTCGATCAAGCTAAACGTTCGCGATATACTGCACTCGTTTAAACCAAGCGGTACCATTACTAATATCCAGGATGCGACTGCAACTTTTCACAACTTTCTGGATACACGTGTAGCAACATTGGCATTTACCTACAGCTTCGGTAAATCAACTAATAATCCTCAAAAACGCGAGACAGGCGGTGCGGATAGTGAGCAGAGCAGGGCGCATTAAAGAAGGAGTAGCAGTTAATAGTGGCAGTCCCGCCCGCTGTCCGAAGTTTGAAACTTCGGACCACTATGCCTGTAGTCTGAGACTACAGGCATAGCAAGTTCGTAGATAAAATCTACGAACAGCTTAGTTCGAAAAATGATATCGAAAACCAGGCATACAACAGTCCCTTTTTCTCAAAATCGACAAACAGGACACCTGATCTGACAAATCACAATACAAATGCGACAACCAAAACGGTCAAAATTTCGGAGCTTATATAATGGTCTATAAATTTGGTTTATCTGTTAATCAATAATTTATTACCATGTCATCAAGACGTTCATTCCTAAAAACAGCGGCCACCGTTTCAACAGGGCTGCTCATAGCACCTGACCTGTTTGCCCGCGGTAGCGGAAGCTTATTTGCACCCAGCAGGAAGCAAGTAGGCACTCAATTATATACTGTTCGCAAACAAATGGCAGAAGATCCACTTGGCACACTGGCAAAAGTTGCGAAGATCGGATTTAAAACTGTGGAAGGCGCTACCTATACCGGCACGGAATTATTTTACGGTATGCCTGCGGCGCAATTCAAAAATATCCTGAATGATAACGGCCTCGAAATGCCAAGCGCGCATTATGCGTTAGGCGAAGCCAATCCAAACACCAAAGGCACCATATCAAACGATTGGGAAAAAGCAGTTAATGATGCGGCATCTGTCGGTATCAGATATATGGTTTGCGCTTACCTGGCTGATTCGGAACGCGGCAATCTTGATCACTACCTCAAGACTGCAGAAAAGCTAAATGCGGCAGGTGAAATCTGCCAGAAAGCAGGCATAAAGCTTTGCTATCACAACCATAATTTCGAGTTCGTGGCACAAGACGGCACATTGCCTTATGAAATCCTGTTGAAGCACACCAATCCTGACCTCGTGAATATGGAGATGGATATTTATTGGATGTATAAGGCCAAACAGGATCCTATCACCTGGTTTAAGCAATATCCTAACCGTTTCCCGCTGTGGCATGTAAAAGATATGGACAATACACCGGAAGGAAAATTTACAGAAGTGGGGCATGGCGTAATTCCATTCAAGACTGTATTCGCCCATGCAAGGGAAGCCGGATTGGAATACTTCTTTAACGAGCAGGATGTTACTCCTGGTGACCCGCTGGTGAGCATGAAGCAAAGCTATGATTACATCAAAGCAAATTTGGTTTAATATAAAGTTGATTAGGGCCGGGGAGCTGAACAGCCCCCGGCTTTTTTCTATATATTGGTCATGATTAAAATTTTAATGGCCAGTAATCCCCTATTACTACTTATATAAATGCTCCGGAAAAATAATCCATATTGGTATTCGAGTAATAAAAACTTCAGGGTAGCCATACATATACTGGTGTGGATCATCGTGATCATTTTACCAAACTTCTTAAATATTTACCGGCTTGAAGCAATGGGGCTTATCAATGACAGGGGACAGAAAATTATTCGCCTTGATTTGATCATGTACATCTACTGGATAGCTGTTTATTACCTCAACAGCCAGCTAATGGTTCCAAGATTACTGCTTAAAACCAGGTATCTATATTTTGTACTCATCGTGTTAATTTTGATGTTGATCTCGGTTTTCGCCGATATAGGCATCAGGGCGATGTTAGGAATAGACAGTATTCCTGTTCTGATCATCTGCTACTACCGTTTTCCTGTCCTTTTGCTCATCATAGCGGCGGGGATAGCGTTTACCGTGATCGAAACACAACGGAAATACCACGAAAAGATCAGTGAAACAGACAAGGAAAGCCTAAAAACCGAATTGTCCTTTCTGCGGTCGCAGATGAGCCCGCACTTTATTTTTAATGTGCTGAATAATATCGTTTCGCTGGTCAGGCTAAAAAGTGAGGAATTGGAGCCGACCGTGATGAAGTTATCTGGGCTGATGCAGTATATGCTTTATCATACCGAGGAAGAAAAGATAGACCTGAAAACTGAGGTAGAATATCTTAAAAACTATATTGATTTACAGAAACAGCGCTTCTCAAGGAAGGCCAAAATTGACGCCACGTTTAACCTGCATGATGAGCATGTAACGATAGAACCTTTGCTGCTGATCCCCTTTGTAGAAAATGCATTTAAGCACGGCACAGGGGTGATCAATGATTCCAGCGTGAGCATCAAACTGGAAACCGACGAACAAAATCTTTACCTGACTGTAGTCAATAAATTCGACCCATCGGGCAAGAAGGAAAAAGACCCATCGTCGGGAATTGGCATTGCGAACGTAAGGCGCAGGCTGGAGTTATTATACGACAACGATTATAACCTGGACATTGCCACCCGGGGAGATTTTTTTGAAATGGATCTGATAATAAGATTAAAACATGATTAGCTGTATAGCAGTAGATGATGAACCGCTTGCACTGAGCCTTTTAGCAGATAACATCAGCAAGATTGGCTTCCTGGATTTAAAAGCGAGCTGCGACAATGCCCTTGCTGCAAATACGGTGCTTCAGGAGATGGACATTGACCTGGTATTTATCGATATCCAGATGCCTGGTATAACGGGTATACAGTTTATCAAAAACATGGTGAAGAAGCCATTGGTGATCATCGTTTCTGCCTATAAACAATACGCCCTGGAAGGCTTTGAGCTGGATGTGGTGGATTATTTGGTAAAGCCGGTTGCGTTGGACCGTTTTGTAAAAGCTTGTAACAAAGCGAAAGAATTGATCGAACTGAGAACATTGAAAAATTCGCCGGAAAACATTGCCGCCGATTACGTCTTTTTGAATGCAGGGCATAATATGCTGAGAACGGTTTTTAGTGAAGTGTTGTACATCGAAGGTCTTAGGGACTATGTAAAGATCTATTTTACTGACGACCGGAAACCTGCGATAATCCGTCTTACATTCAAAAGCATAGAGGAAAAGTGGCCTTCTTACTTTATGCGTATCCACAAATCATTTATTGTCAATACCAAACAAATCGCGTCGGTAAAAAAGGCTGCGGTGGTTGTAGCCGGACAGGAATTGCCGCTGGGTGAGGCTTACAGACCATCAGTAACCAAGTTTGTGGAAGGTAATTGAATTTTTATCAGGCTTAATATCAAATTTTTAATCGGTCAAATCCCTACCCTCGTCGACTTTTTCGATAGCTACGTCTATTATCCAATTTAAAAAAGGAAATAATACTTTGTTTTGCGCAAAATAAGCAGCAGACATATTATGAAATATATTTTTACTTTATTTTCAATATTTACTTTGATAGTTAGCGCCAGTGCGCAAAATTTCCAGGGACCGCCTCCGGGTGGAGCGCCTGGAATAACCGGCCATATATCGGGCAACGTAATTGACTCGGTTACGAAAAAACCAATAGATTACGCAACCATTGCTTTATTTACTGCCGACGGAACATCACCGATCAACGGCGTCGTAAGCGATGAAAAAGGGAACTTTAAACTGGAAAATATCCGCTCGGGCAGTTATAAAGTAACTGTCAGTTTCTTAGGCTATCCTTCAAAAACCATCAGCTCGATAATTACCACGCCGTCAAAACCCGACAGGAACATTGGGACGATCATCCTTGCACCAAGCCAACGTGCATTGAAGGAAGTTTCTGTGGTCGGTCAGGCTGCATTGATTGAGAACAAGATCGATAAGATAGTTTATAACGTGGAGAAAGACATTACCGCTTCAGGTGGTACTGCGACGGATGTTTTGGGTAAAGTGCCAATGGTGTCTGTTGATATGAATGGCAACGTATCCGTTCGTGGCGACCAGAATGTAAAAATATTGATCAATGGTAAAACTACCGGGGCATCGGCTGCAAATCTTTCGGATGTGCTCCGCTCCATCCCTGCCGACCAGATCAAGAACATCGAAGTGATCACTTCGCCATCTGCCAAATATGATGCGGAAGGTTCTGCAGGTATCATCAATATCATCACCAAGCAAAAAAATGTTTCCGGCTTCAGCGGGTCGATCAACGGAGGCGTAGGTACCCGTCAGAACAACGGCAACATGAACCTGAACTACAACACGGGTCGTTTCCATGCTTCGGCAAATTTGGGCGGGTTCGCCAGTTGGCCGCAAACCAGCATATCGAGTTTTGATCAGCAAATTCATAACGACTCCATCAATTCATCAACATCAACCAAAGGTACCAGCCGGGTATCGCGTCATGCTATATTCAGCTCGGTAAGCGCGGGTTATGATTTCAACGCTTTTAATAGTATCAATACCACCTTCAGACTGATGCGTTTCCAATTCACAACAGACGGTGCGTCGAATACAATCGCTGCCGTGCCTTATTCGTTTACTTCAGTTGGTAAAAACGCATTCAGCAATTTTGACTGGAATATGGACTATACTCATAAATTCAATGAGAATGGTCATGAACTCGACTTTTCGACCCAATGGAGCCGCGGTTCCGGTATAAATAATTATACAAACGTCTATACTGCTGCATTCAATAGCCTGGCGAATGACATTAACAGCACCAACAACGAGTATACTTTCCAGCTCGATTATACCCTGCCGGTAAGCAAAGTATTTAAAATAGAAGCGGGTGCCAAAACCATCATCAGGCGGATCAATAGCGTTTCTGACTATTATGATATTGACAGCACTGATAACTCAAGCCGCACGTTTGATGCGCTCCTGTCAAGCGTTTATAAATACAACCAGAACGTTTATGCCGGTTATACAGTAGCCACATTTACCCTGCCGCAAAAATGGTCCATCCTGGCGGGCGTGAGGGACGAGAACACCAATATTCATGGTACGCCTATAAATGACGCGCAGGGCCTAAAGCCTTTTGATGACAACTACAACACTTTTATTCCAAGCCTTACGATACAAAAGGGATTAGGTGGTAACAATACATTAAAGGTGGTTTATTCGAAACGCATTTCGAGGCCAAGCCTGCAGTTTTTGAACCCGTTTACCAACGCCAGTTCGCCACAGAGCCAGACGGTGGGTAACCCTAACCTGAAGGCGGAGATATCCGATACTTATGAATTGGATTATAATGCATTCTTTGGTTCTTCGTCTATCACTATAGGCGCATACTATAAGCATACCAACAACCTGATTGAAGGTATCGCCACTCCTATCTCGGTAGTTGTAAACAGGAACGGGGTTGATACAACCGAAGGTGGTACACTTACCCGCTACCAAAACATCGGTAACAACAATTCTTTTGGCGGTACTTTTTTTGGCAGCGTTACGCCGTTCAAAATATTGACCATTACAGGTAACATCAACATGTACACCTATAAACCCGATCCATCCGGTCAGTTTCTTACCGATAAGACACAAAACGGGACTTACCTGATGTATAATGGTTTCCTGCGTAGTTCATTCACCCTGCCGTCTAACTTCCTGGCTGAGGCATTCGGCTTTGGAGGATCATCACGACGCACTATACAGGGCACCAACCCGGCGTTCGCGATGTATGGTATCGGCTTACGCAAACAACTGATGCAAAAGAAAATGTCGGTTGGTTTGAATGTAATACAGCCTTTCGCTAATGATAAACATTTTAACAGCAGCATCAGCAGTCCGGGGTTGACGCAGACAAGCACCAACGTGATACCTTTCCGCTCGTTTGGTATTACGTTTAGCTACAGCTTTGGTAAGATGTCGTTCAATCCGCCTAAAAACAAAGGCATCAACAATGATGACCTGAAACAAGGCGATCAAAACCAGCAGCAACAAGGCGGCGGATCGAGATAAATGATTGTAATTTGCAGAAAGTCAAAAGTCTTCAGGCGTGAGTTTGAGGACTTTTGACTTTTAAGACTTGACCTTACTCCACTATCCCATACTGAACATCCAGCGGAATAGGCACGGAATGCTTGGTAGCTATACCACTTGGCGCAATATATTCCACGTCCAGTTTACGGTCACCGTCCTTTTTGAAATATTCTTCACGAATGGGATAAAACCCTTTTTTTAGCGGCACAATATAAGATTTACCCTGCCCTTCAACGGCCTTTGAAGGATCAAAATCGATCAGCAACCGGTTATCTACATAAAGCCTGAAACCATCTGCCGGATCATTGCCGAACAAATAATAGCCGTCCTCCTTTGCCTCCATTTGTCCGGAAATTACCAATCCGAAATGATTTTTTCGCGGCATCTTATTGGCATCAAAGCCTGAGTCTATCTTGCCTGTTTTTACCGGTTTCATCGTTTTAAAATCTGGTAATTTATCCCATTCGCCTTCGTAATAAGCATAGTTGAACCCACCCGGTTTCATTTTGTGCTGCAACTTTGTTGGTTTTAGATAGTCGCCCGACTCAAAACTTCCCGAAAAAGTTTCACTATAGCGGTCTCTCGATGCAAAACGCTTAATAATTACTTTTCCCGGGCCACTTAACAAATTATCGTGTGTAAGTTGGGCCGAAGCTATTGTTGGTTGTGTTCCGTCCCAGGTATACCGTACATTGGTGGTATCTGAAAAGTACCAGAGACTAATAGGCTTACCACTCAGGATCACACCATCCATCGGGTGAAATACGATCTTACCGCCGCTGTAACCAGTGTAACTGAACTTCAACCCGTCATAAGCGCTTTTAAGCCTGACTGTGCCATGGGTTTCGTCCGGATATGCCATTAACTTCCACGCCAGCGTTGCAGGTGCATCTTTTTTGAGGATACTGTCGATCTGGGGGATGCGCATATCTTTCATCCCCGATCCCAGCCTGCCGGTTACATACAATGTACGGCCAGGTGTTTTCATATCAGCCAGCTTTGAAGGTACCCATTTAAGCATCGCATTATTATCCCACCAAAAGCTCGGATCTGCAGCGATATACGATTCGAAAACCTGTGGTTCTGTTAGCAGCGCGTACATCACGAATACGCCGCCGAAAGAATGTCCAAACAATGTGTTATCACCGTTTGAAGGATACGTTTTGTTGATATAAGGTATCAGTTCGCTTTTCATAAAAGCCAGGAATTTATCCGCCCCGCCAGAGGTTTTATTGCTCGCATTGTGCGTCGGTAAAAAATCCCGGTCGCGGTCGACATTGAGGATGCCGACAATGATGCAGGCGGGAATACGGTTTTCCTCTTCTAAAAATTGTTCAACCTGCGAAAGAGGTTTGGTGTTCCAGTCGCCGTCGGTAACATAAATCACATCATATTTCTTCCCCGACTCCGGCTTGTAACCTGCCGGAAGCACTACCTGGAAAGTTCTTTTTTCTTTTAGTATGTCTGAGTTGATCGAATCTTTTTTGCCGGGAAGCTCCTGTGCCATTAAACTGCAGGCACAAAAGCAGAATAGAATAAGGAAGGTTAGTTTGTTTTTCATTTCAAAATGAATTGTTATCTGCAAGACGGTTTAAGTTAAGCATTTGTCACAATTGGTTTTGAAATATTTTGAACACGATTTAGAGGATTGAAAAGATTGCCAGGATATTGCGAACTGCCAACTATTAACTGCTAACTGAGAAAAGGGCGTCCGGGCGGGCTGTGCGTTCATACATCTTCAAGGCCTTAGACGCAGGGCGGTATACACTTCCATCCCTGACGCAATTGTCTGAACCATGATTCGCCTGATTTAATGAGTACTATGATTATTGCAAACTGCCTACTAATAACTGCTAACTGAAAAAAAGGCGTCATACTCTCGAAGTATGGTGCGCAAAGGCCTTACCGCATATTGTCTGAACCGGAATTTTCAGAGCATAAATTCTGAAAATATGGGTTAGAAACTTGGAAGATCGGGCTATTTCATTCCTGCTGGAATATAAAAACTCGCCCCATGTTGGGCGTTAGGCAGTAATGTGATTTTTTCAGTGGACAAACTATCATTAAGCATTAGTCTGATACCTTTAATATCTTCTATATCAGTATAGCCCCGTTTTTTTAAGATAGACTTAATTTGTTCTTTTACATTCATAACATCAGCGGTTTGGGCGGGCGCAACAAAACCTATATGAATAGATTTATTAGGATATAATTGTTCAAATTGATCTATATCGGCCGAAGTTATTTTAATAGGTTGAAACCCATAATTATAAACTTTTGCATTATCTCCAACTGCACTATTATTGACGTTAGCACCTTCTAGGTTATACTTGATGCTTTTACTGGTATCTATAACGACTGGGGTAATCGGCTTAGATATTATCACCTTAGCTTTGTGTGGCCTTGGTTTAAGTAATGATTTGGTTTCGGACGTATCTTTTGTATTTCCTGTGTGATTGTTCGTGTCGTTAGCAATTGATTTTGACGAAGCTGAAGTATGTTTTAAAGCAGTGTCTCGATTATCGTTTATTTCAAACCAGGCTAACTTAATATGTTTTCCAGCGATCATTGAGCCCACTACATATAAGAGAGCTACCATTAATATACCCACAATAAGGAGAATCAATACCTTCATGATTTTGTTTTCTGAAAGTACCTGCCAAAACTCCTTAAATTCTTTGAAGAAACCCATGTTCTAAGATTCAGACTTCTAATATAATAATTTATCACCCCTTATTGATGCCCCCCCGTGCCCTTGTTGGTGTTGTCACCAACAAGTATTGATAAGCCGTTCATAATTTCCCGAACTCAAATCCGGATCGTTGGTGACAACACCAACGATGGCGACAGGTGTTCACAAGCGTTCACGGCGTTGTGAGCGTGAGCACCCGACTTAATGCAGTCTTTTTCTTAAGAAATCCTAACTTTATTCCCATGGATACCAAAGCAATTCTGAAAGAACATATTGCCAAGGTTGCTCCGTTAACCGACGAGCAGTTTGATTATGTGTTTTCGCATTTTAAGCTGCAATCATATAAAAAGGGTCAGGCGATCATCACCGAGGGCGATAAGGTGGATTGCGAATACTTTGTGCTGGAGGGATGCCTGAAAACGTTTTACATTAATGATGAGGTGAAGATGTTCATCCTGCAGTTTGCCATGCCTACCTGGTGGGCCTCTGATTATAATGCTCTCTACAGCGGCAACAAAGCTACCATCAGCGTAGATTGCATCACCGATGCTCAAGTGCTCTGCCTCAGCAACACCGACCGCGAAAAGCTTTGCAATGAGATACACCCGGTAGAGCATTTCTTTCGTTGGCGCACCAACAAAGGTTATGTGGCTTCGCAAAAAAGGCTCCTCTCTTTCATGAACAATGACGCCCGTCACCGTTATGAAGAATTGATGGCCCTGTACCCCGCCCTTTACAATATCGTCCCAAAACAGTTGATTGCCGCCTATTTAGGTGTCTCCCGGGAGACATTGAGTCGCCTGTATAATCCCTGAAAATGTGATGTAGATCACAAAAGAAGGCTGTTTTTTGCAATGTGATTTAGGTCACACAGTTTGCCCGCCGTTCCTCTGCAACTTTGTATTGTTAATTAAAACAAAGATCATGGAAACACAAAAATTTGCAATCGAAAGTGCTCAGAGCAATATCGATTGGGTAGGCAGAAAAGTAACAGGCGCACACAATGGCACCATTTCAATTAAAGAAGGTACACTTACCTTAACTGACGGTCAGTTAGCCGGTGGTGAATTCACTATCGACACTACCTCTATCAAAATCCTGGATGTAACAGATCCTGGTACCAACGCACAATTTGCAGGTCACCTGGCATCACCTGATTTCTTCGCATCAGAACAATATCCTGAAGCAAAATTTGTCATCACATTGGCTGAACCAGCAGGCGAAAGCAATTACAATATTGAAGGCAATTTAACCATTAAAGGAATCACCCGCCCTGTATCATTTACAGCAGTTGTGAGCAATGCTAACGGTACTATCAGCGCATCAGGTAAAGTGGTTGTCGACCGTACTTTATATGATATGAAATTCCGTTCAGGCAATTTCTTTAAAGATTTAGGTGATACCCTTATCTACAACAATTTTGATTTAAATGTAAGTATCACCGCTAAAGCTGCCTAAGCAGCCGGCGCATAAAAATTAAAGCCATGCCGTACATTAAAATTGAAGTTACACGCGAAGGTGTAACCCGCGAACAAAAGCAAAGACTCATTAAAGGAGTGACCGACCTGATGACCGAAGTATTGAACAAAGACCCGCATTTAACCCATGTGGTGATACAGGAAATTGAGTTGGACGACTGGGGCTATGCAGGCGAACAAACATCGGTTTTAAGAGAAAAGGGATTTACAGCAGATAAAAAGTAAAGCAATGAAGAAGCAAACAGTGATCGTAACCGGAGCATCATCCGGAATAGGTAAAGAAGTAGCCCGCTATTTTTTAGAAAAGGGCGATAATGTAGTGATTAACTCAAGTACAGCTGAAAAGCTGGAACAAGTATATAACGAACTAGGCGGCGGCGAAAACCTGGCTATGGTTGCCGGTAATGTAGGCGACAAAAGCACAGGTGAAAAGCTGGTGGCCACAGCAGTTGAAAAATTCGGTTCGGCAGATGTGCTGGTAAATAATGCAGGTATATTCGACACCAAACCATTCTTAAAAGTGGACGAAGCGTATCTTGATAAATTTTTAGATACCAACCTGAAAGGTGCTTTTTTTACAACCCAGGCAGTGATCCCGCAGATGCTGAAACAGAATGAAGGTGTTGTGATCAATATCAGTACACCATTGGTTAACCGTGGTTTTGGCGGAGTGCCAATCACTGCTCAAATGGCATCAAAAGGTGCTGTCAATGCATTAACTATACAGCTGGCAGCCGAATTTGGTAAAGACAATATAAGAGTAAATACAATTGCCCCCGGCACAATCCGCACGCCAATGCACGGTGACGATGCTGACCAGGCCGCAGGTTTACACTTGCTGAACCGTGTTGGTGAAGTGGAAGATATTGCCGAAATGGTTTATACCGTTGCCAAAAGTAATTTTATAACCGGTGCCATTATCAATGTTGACGGTGGTATAGCTGCCGGGCACAACCTGAACTAAATAAAAACCTTGTTTTTAACCGCTTTGTTGTCCTGGTGCTTATGGGATGCCAAAGCACAAAATCAAACCAAAATGGAAACGCTGCAAAAAGAAGATTCATTAGCAATCTCAGAAAAACTGGAACATGCTTATTTTAAAAGTATCTATGAAGGCGATGTAAATACACTCGGAAGTGTGTTTTATCCCGGAGCTTTATT
>Ga0310811_10002818_pt1 | contig 21806 bp, 20 predicted proteins | sample YCmetagenome_FD_207642 | JGI IMG/M metagenome (GOLD analysis project Ga0310811, IMG submission 207642) | Soil microbial communities from experimental microcosm in Duke University, North Carolina, United States - YC | ecosystem: Engineered > Artificial ecosystem > Soil microcosm > Unclassified ...
TTTGATAGGACAAAGCCGGGCCGGTCCGCAGGGACCGGCCCGGCTTCTCCGTCTCCGGGGCTCAGCCGCCGAGCAGCTTGGAGCCGATCTTCAGCGCGGCCGCCGCGCCACCCACCGCAGCCGCGGTGCCCGCCGCCCCCTCGGCTCCGGCCGCCGGGCTGTAGTAGCCGGACTGCAGACCGACCCGGCCCGGGCCGGTGAAGCGGTTGAACACGATGTTCCCGCCGCCCGCGAGCAGGCCGGTCTTCAGGCCGTACATCTGCTGCTGGTAGCCGACCGAGACGTCCCGGTAGATCCAGGAGCCCGGCTCGACGTCGATGACCTCGCCCGGCTGCAGCACGACCTCGAAGGCGTTGCCGTGCGCGTGCAGCCAGAGCAGGCCGTCGCCCTGCGGGGCGTCGAAGCGGTCCTGCCAGAAGCCCTGCCCGCCGAGCAGCATCGAGCCGATGCCCTTGATCCGCTCCGGGGCGAAGGTGAGGTTCATCGTCGCGGCCAGGAACTGGTGCTCGCGCACGTAGAGCGACTGGCCGTGCGGGATGGTGAGCGGGAAGACCTGGCCGGAGGCGTCCCGCGAGAAGGCGATCTCGCCGTAGCCGACCGCCTGGGTCATCATGATCGGCATGCCGGCGATGACCCGCTTGAAGGCGCCGGGCATCCGCATCAGCTGGATGTCGATCTGCGGCTGCTTCCAGAGCACGACGTGGTGCTCGAAGTAGACCGGCATCTGGCCGTTGAGCGCTAGGTGCAGCACCGGAACGAGCTGCCCCTCGATCCGGTAGGCCATGCCGGGGCCCTGGCCCTCGGTGACCTGCGACGGCAGCAGGCTGACTGACGCAGTCATCCGGCCCCCCTGTTCTGTTCGCTTGAATCGTCCTACGAATGACGCCATCAGTGTTCCAGTCATTCGCCATAACGCAAAGGGCGAACAGAAGCAAGGGGGCGGCTGACGGGGGCTCAGGCCGGTTCAGCCGAGGCCGAGGTCCTTGCGCAGCTTCGCGACGTGACCGGTGGCCTTGACGTTGTACTGGGCCAGCGTGATGTTCCCGGCTTCGTCGACCACGAACGTCGAACGGATGACGCCGACCACCGTCTTGCCGTACAGCTTCTTCTCGCCGAACGCGCCGTACGCGGTGAGCACGGCCTTGTCAGGGTCCGAGAGCAGCGGGAAGTTCACCGCGTCGCGCTCGCGGAACTTCGCGAGCTTCTCCGGCTTGTCCGGAGACAGTCCGAGCACCGCGTACCCGGCGGCGGCGAGCGACTGCAGGCTGTCCCGGAAGTCGCAGGCCTGCTTGGTGCAGCCCGGGGTCATCGCGGCCGGGTAGACGTAGACGATGACCTTCTGCCCGGCGTAGTCGGCGAGCGAGACCGGCTTGCCGTCGGCGTCGAGGAGGGTGAAGGCGGGGGCGGGCTCGCCGGGGGCGAGGCGGATGGCTTCGGTCATGGATCCAAATCTAGGCCACGCCGGTGACGCCGTCGGCGTCGCTCGGGTGGCGCAACGAAAGTATGGATTTCACACTTCGGGGCACCCGACGACTGTGAGCGAGCTTGCGAGTGAACCATTGACGCAGTGGCGAACACCCGAGCCGAGGGCCGCAGAGGTGATGACGTGAGCCGTAAGAAACCGGGATGGACGGCGCCGGGAGCCGTGGACGGCCGGCTCGCGGGCGACGATGCGAACGAGACGCGCAAGGGCACGGCGGCGGCGCATCCGGTGCTCTCCCTGGCGCCCGCGCCGCGTCCGGTGTCCGGTCGCGTGGTCCGGACCGGGAGCGGGACGCTCGCGGGGACGAACGGCCAGGCGGGGGCCCCGGACAACCGCAGCCCCGCCGAGATCGAGGCCGACATCGCGGCCACCAGGGACCGGCTCGCGGGCACGCTGGACGAGCTGTCCGACCGGCTCAGCCCGCGCGGCGTGATGCGGCAGGCGAACTCCGCGGTGCGCGGTGTCTTCGTGACGCCGGAGGGCGCGGTGCGCAAGGACCGGGCCGCGATGGCGGCGGGCGCGCTGGCCGCGGTGGTGGGCGGATTGGTCGCGGCGCGCAAGCTGCGCCGGTGATGCGCTAACGTCGAGACCGTGAGCCGCCGTAATCCCTCGTCTGACGAGAAACTGCCCATCAAGATGCTGCACGACCGGGTGCTCGTGCAGGCGGACGGTGCCGAGGGGGACCGCAAGTCCACCGGAGGCATCCTCATCCCGGCGACCGCGCAGGTGGGCCGTCGGCTGGCCTGGGCGCGCGTGGTCGCGACCGGGCAGAACGTGCGCACGGTGGAGGTCGGCGACCGGGTGCTCTACGACCCCGAGGACCGCGCCGAGGTCGAGCTGCGTGCCACCGCGTACGTGCTGCTGCGCGAGCGGGACATCCACGCAGTCGCCGCCGAACGGCTCGGCGAGTCCGGCGAGGCCACCGGGCTCTACCTCTAGGCGCGGGACTCGACGGTGAGCGAGCGGGTCGAGCGCGCCGACGGCGGCGAGGGCGGGGCCGTCGGAAACTCCTCGTACTTCACCTACGCCTTCGGCCTGGCCGCGGGCGCCCTGTCCGCCTACGCGCTGCTCCGGCTGGCCGCGCACGCGCAGTCGGTCCTGGTGATAGTCGCGCTCGCCGCCTTCTTCGCCGTCTCGCTCAATCCGATCGTCACGGCGCTGACCCGGCAGCGGCGGCTGCCGATGCGGCGCTCGGCGGCCGTGCTCGTGGTGGGCTTCGGCGTGCTGGCACTGGTGGCCGGCTTCCTGTCGATCATCGTGCCTCCGGTGGACCGCGAGGTGACCGCGCTGGTGCATCAGGTCCCTCATCTGCTCAACGAGGCGCAGGACCAGCACACCTGGCTGGGCCGGATGGAGCGCAGGTACCAGGTCTTCGCCAAGATCGAGTCGGCGGTCGGCTCGAAGAGCCTCGGCGCGAGCGCGCTGACCGGTGTGGTCGGCGCGGGCAGGTATGTGCTCAGCATGCTCACCGACACGGTAGCCGTGGTGGCGCTGACGATCTACTTCCTGGCCGGGCTGCCCAACGTCGTCAACGCACTCTTCCGCACCGTCCCGGCCTCCCGCCGGGTGCGTGCGCGGGCGATCGGCGACGAGATCCTGACCCAGGTCGGCCGGTACATGCTCGGCTCCGCGCTGAACGCGAGCATCGCGGGCCTGGCCACGTTCGTCTGGACGGGGATCCTCGGCATCCCGTACCCGGCCGCGCTCGGCCTGATGGTGGCCCTGCTGGACATGGTGCCGGTGATCGGCTCGACGATCGGCGGCGCGATCGTCACCCTCGTGGCCCTGTCCGTCTCGATGCCGGTGGCAGTAGCGACCCTCGCGTTCTATGTCGCGTTCCGGCTCACCGAGGACTACCTGCTGCTGCCGAAGGTGATGCGGCACGCGGTGAACGTGCCGCCGATCGTGACCGTCGTCGCGGTGCTCATAGGCGGCGCGCTGATGGGGATCATCGGGGCGCTGCTGGCCATTCCCGCCGCCGCGGCGTTCAAGCTGGTGGCGCAGGAGGCGCTGATCCCCCGGCTCGAGCGTCGTTGAACCCGTATCCCGTTCGAGACGTGGGAAGTCGCGCACGGGAGTCCCGTTCGACCACTAGAATTGAGCGGATACCGTGCCTGGCAACCACATTGGGTGATGTTCTAAGTGGCTAACACTGACCTGGTCGTTCTCGGCGCCGGACCCGCCGGTCTCGCGGCCGCGTGGCGGGCCGCCCGCCGCGGGCTGTCCGTCGTCGTCCTCGATCGGGCCGAGGCGGTGGGAGGCATGGCAGCCTCCTTCGACATCGCCGGGGTCCGGGTGGACTATGGAAGCCACCGGCTCAATCCCGACATGCCCGGCTACGTCCTGGCCGACCTGCGCTTCCTGCTCGGCGCGGATCTGCAGACCAGATACCGGGACGGCCGCCTGCTGGTCGGCGACCGCTGGATCACCTATCCGTTCAAGCCGCGCGAACTGGCCCGGGCGCTGCCCGCGGTGCCGATGGCGCGGGCGGCCTTCGAGGCCCTCTCGACCCCGTGGCGCAAGCCGAAGCCGGGCGAGTCGCCGGAGAGCTACGCGGAGCTGATGCGGGCCGGCTTCGGCCCCACCCTCTACGAGCAGGTCTACGCGCCCTACGCGCGCAAGCTCTGGGGCATAGACGGCGAGCAGATCGACGCGGAGCAGGCGCGGCGCAAGGCGGGCGCGCCCACCGCGCTCTCGGCGCTGACCCGCGCGGTCCGCAACGTCCTGTCGAACGAGTCGCTGGCCTACCTCTACCCGCGCCGCGGCTTCGGCCAGCTGTGCGAGACGATGGCGGACGCGGCGGTGGCCGCGGGCGCGCGGCTGCGCCTGGGCAGCGCGGCGGAGCGGCTCGAGGTGAGCCACGGCGAGGTCTCCGTGCAGCTCGGCCGGTCCGAGTACCACTACGCGGCGGCCGAGCGCGGCGGCTGGAACTCGGACGCCTATCTGGACAGCGGCGGCTGGTTGCGCGCGCGGCACGTCTTCTCCACGCTCCCGCTGCCGCTGCTGGCCCGGATGACCACGCCGGGCGCGCCCTACGAGGCGGTGGAGGCGAGCGGCGACCTGAAGTTCCGGGCCATCGTGCTCGTCTACGTCGTGCACAAGGGCGGCCGCTGGACCCGGCACGACGTGCACTACATCCCGGCCGGCCGGACCGCGGTGAGCCGCATCTCCGAGCCGATGAACCACCGGATCAACCCGGAGGACCCGGAGGACCGCGACGTGGTCTGCTTCGAAATGCCCTGCGACATAGGCGACGAGATCTGGAACGGCTCCGACGACGAGCTGGCCGAACTGGTGCGCGATTGCGTCCAGGAGACCGGGCTGCCGCCGATCAACATCGAGTGGATGCAGGTCAAGCGGGTGCGCAACGTCTACCCGATCTACCACCGCGGCTACCGGGACCAGCTCTCGGTGCTCGAGGACTGGGTGGAGAACATCCCGCACATCACCACCTTCGGCCGGCAGGGGCTGTTCACCCCGGACAACACCCACCACTCGATGATCATGGGCTACGAGGCGGCCGACGCGCTCGGCTCCGGCGAGTTCGACCACGCGCGCTGGGGGCAGGCCAAGGAGCGCTTCTCGAATCACATCGTCGAGACCTGATTCCACAGATCACGTATATTCGCAGGTCGAGAACGCACAGTGATCGCTTCACCGCATCCGGTACGCGCGAGTTCACCTCCGGTCCACGCGTAGTTCACCACCGGTTCCCGGCCACCGCGAAAAATGTCCATCGTGACGAGGTGGACGGAATGACGCGGTTCTACCACCCGGACCGGATCGACTACGACATGGTGATGTCGAGCGGTCACGACGGTCGACGGTTGTGGAGCACGGCGGGTGTCGAGGTTGTGGACCCGTCGACAGTGCTGGTCGAGGGCGGTGGGCCGATGGACGGCGACGCCTTCCGGGCGTACGCGGCCTCGGTCGCGCCGCGGCTGCGGGACTTCGCGGAGCGGCTGAGCGGGGTCGAGTCGGACGCCGGTTCGACCGCCGGGCGCTACCAGAGCTACCAGCAGGTGCGCGGGATCATCCGCGACGCCGAGGGCATGATGCTGGCCGAGGTGCGCGCGGACGGTTCGGTCACGGTGCTCGGCGAGCTCGACCCGTCGCTGCGCCGGCAGTTCATCGGCATGATCAACGGCTGGCTGCCGATGACCATCCGCGAGGTGGACCGCTACTCCTACGAGAACGCGCTGGCTTCGCTGATCAAGGCGCGGCGGGTGGTGGACTCGATGCTGCGCGAGGTGATCGGCATCGCCGCGGGCGGCCCGGAGCCGCTGCCCTGGGACCGGGTCGCGGAGGCCGCGGGCACCACCCCGGCGGCACTCACCAGCTGGTTCAGCAGCCCGGACGAGCTGATCAACTCCTGACCGGCGCCGAGCGGCGCGGCAACGGAGGCCGGCGCGGTCGCTGCGCTCGCCGGTCACTCCTCGATGGCGCCGCCGATCCGCCGCAGGTGCGCCCGGAAGGTGTAGTCAGGGTTCTGAGCACGACGGCGCAGGTAGTCGTCGAACGCCGTCTGCCGGCGCAGGGTCTCGCCGCCGCGGATCCGCTCGGCCTGCCGGCGTTCCGTCTCCTCGATCGCGTGCGCGGCCTCCAGCAGCTCGGCGACCCGGTCGCGGGCGATGAACAGCACGCCGTCCTCGTCCGCGAAGACCGCGTGCGAGCTGTTCAGCAGGTGCGGGCCGACGTGCGCGCCGGCCAGGGCCTCCGGCTCACGAGGATCCACCCGCAGCGGGCCGAACGGGAAGGCGCCGTAGCTGAACACGGGCATCCCGATCTCCTGCAGCTGCGCGGTGTCGCGGTGCAGGCCCCACACGACGATCCCGGCCACGCCCGCGGCCTGCGCCTCGAGTACCGCGAGGTCGCCGATGCACGCCTCGTCGGCCCGGCCGCCGTTGTCGATCACCAGCACGTCGCCCGGCTCCGCCGCCTCGTAGGCCTCCAGGAAGACGTCCACGCTCCCGTAGTGACGGACCGGCAGAACGCGGCCGGCCACCGCCGTCTCGGGCGTCACCGGCCGGATCCCGAGCGGCGCGACGTACGCGGGTACGCTCAGGCGCACGCAGGCGTCGGCGATGAGCGGCGTGGCCAGACCGCCGAAGTCGATCGTCATGGCTCGAGCGTATTACGGCGCGCAGTCCCAGGTCGCCGGGCTGGTACTGCTACACACTTGTAGCAGGCCGGACACCCGCCGGCCGACCATGAAGACCGGATGACTGGCTAAGCTACGGCTCATGTCGTCGATCTCAACCTCGCTGACCTCCATCGATCACTACGTCGAGGCGATAGTCCTCGGCCTCATCCAGGGGGTCACGGAGCTGTTCCCGGTGTCCAGCCTCGGACACGCGGTGCTGATCCCGGCATTCATCGGCGGCTCGTGGGCCTCCGACCTGAGCATGACCAGCGACAAATCGCCGTACCTGGCGCTGATCGTGGCCCTGCACGTGGCCACGGCGCTGGCCCTGCTGCTGTTCTTCCGCGACGACTGGGTCCGGGTGATCCAGGGCTTCATCAGCTCGGTCAAGCGCAAGCGGATCCGCACCCCGTACGAGAAGCTGGCCTGGCTGCTGATCTTCAGCACCATCCCGGTCGGCCTGGCCGGCGTGGTCCTGGACAAGGTGCTGCGCTCCACGCTCGGCAAGCCGGTGTACGCGGGCGTCTTCCTGATGATCAACGGCCTGGTGCTCTACCTGGCCGAACGCGGCCCGGGCAAGGCGCTGAACGCGAAGAAGGGCGGCCGGCGCGGCCGCGGCGGCGCGGTCTCCGACACCACCGTGCGCGAACTGGACAAGCACGGCCGCGAGCTGCCGCCGGACATCGCCAGCGACGTGCGCCTGGCCCGCCTCAGCGTGAAGAACGGCATGGTCGTCGGCGCGGCCCAGATCTTCGGCCTGTTCCCCGGCCTGAGCCGGTCCGGATCGACGATCGTGGCCGGACTGTTCAAGGGCATGAGCCGGGAGGACGCGGCGCGCTTCGCGTTCCTGCTGGCCACCCCCGTCATCCTGCTCGCGGGTGTGTACAAGCTGCCCACGCTGATGAGCTCGCAGTACTCGGCCTGGCTCGGCCCGGCGTTCGTGGGCGCCCTCGTCGCCTTCGTCGCCTCGTACCTGTCGGTGAAGTTCCTGGTGCGCTACTTCGAGAACAAGTCGCTGATGCCGTTCGCGATCTACTGCGGCGTCGTCGGCGCGCTCTCCGTCGTCTACTTCGGCGTCGTGAAGTAGGCCCTCACCGTGTACGCCATACGTCTCTCCGACGACGTCGACGCCGAACTGCGCCCGATCGAGCCGTGGCAGGCCGAGGAGTTCCTCGCCCACATGGACCGCGCGCGGGCCAACGTCGATCCGTGGATCTCGTGGGCCGGCCGCTCCGCGGACCTCGATTCGGCCCGCGCCACCCTGCAGAACTACGCCGATCAGCAGGCCGCCGACAGCGGACGCATCTTCGGCATCTGGCTCGACGGCACGCTCGTCGGCGGCGCCCTGTTCGTGAAGTTCGACGCGAAGCGCGGGTCGTGCGAGATCGGCGTCTGGTCCGAGGCCGCGGGCCAAGGCAGGGGGCTCATCTCGGCCGCGGTGCGGCAGCTGATCGACTACGCGCTGATCGAGCGCGGCCTGCACCGCGTGGAGTGGATCAACGCCGTGCAGAACCTCCGCAGCCGCGGGGTGGCGGAACGGGTCGGCATGCGGCGCGACGGCGTGCTGCGCGGGTTCGTCGAGTTCCGCGGCGAGCGCGGGGACGCCGAGATCTGGTCGATGCTGGCGCCCGACTGGCGGAAGATCACATCTGTCGAATCCTGAATGCCGTAGTCCGGGGCACGGACACGTTTGGGATTGGGGAGACCTCGCGTACGTCGCGGCCGACGCGTACACGGCGGCGACCGGCGTGCAGGACGAGGACGCCCGGTCGGCGACCGCGACGACCGACGGCGACCGAAATTCGATCGACATCCCCGGCGCCGGTCGGGATAGTCGAAACCATGCTTCAGGACGAGAACGAGGTCTTCTGGGACGACGAGGCCGCGCAGGGCTATGACACACCCGGGACCGGCATGTTCGCGCCCGACGTGCTCGGCCCGGCCGTGGACCGCCTCGTCGAGCTCGCCGAGGGCGGCTCCGCGCTGGAATTCGCCATCGGCACCGGCCGGGTCGGCATCCCGCTGCGGCGGCGCGGTATCCGCGTCGCCGGGATCGAGCTGTCCAGGCCCATGGTCGAGCAGTTGCGAGCGAAGGCGGACGAGGCGGAGATCCCGGTCGTCGTCGGCGACATGACCGGCGCGACCGCGCCCGAGGCCGGCACGTACCGGCTCGCCTACCTCGTCTTCAACACGATCTCCAACCTGCTCGCCCAGTCCGAGCAGGTCGAGTGCTTCCGCAACGCCGCCCGGCACCTCGCGCCCGGCGGACGCTTCGTCGTCGAACTCTGGGTCCCGCAACTGCGCATGCTCCCGCCGGGCACCCCGGCCTCGGTCTGGAGCACCGAACCCGGCTACATCGGCCTGGACACATACGACGTGGTCGGCCAGCAAGTCGTCTCCCATCACTTCCACTTCGACGCCGCGAACGGCTCGCACGAGGCGCGCCTGAACCGCAGCCCGCACCGCTACATCTGGCCCGCCGAGCTCGACCTGATGGCCCAGCTCGCCGGCTTCGAGCTCGAGTCCCGCCACGCCGACTGGCAGGGGGCTGAGTTCACCGCCGAATCCCGCTCGCACGTCTCCGTCTACCGGCTGCCTGCCGCGTGACAGGACAGAGCGACAGAGCGACCATGCCGGACCCGATCTTCGCCCACCCCCGCCTGGCGGCGGTCTACGACGCCTTCGACGGCGAACGCGACGACCTCGACTTCTACGCCGACATCGCCGACGAGCTCGGAGCCCGCGACGTCGCCGACGTCGGCTGCGGAACGGGGAGTCTGGCGCTGCGGCTCGCGGCCGGGGGCAGGCATGTGATCGGCGTAGACCCGGCCGCCGCGTCCCTCGACGTCGCGCGGTCGAAGGCCGGGGCCGCGGCCGTCACCTGGCTCCACGGCGACGCCACCGCCCTGCCGGAGAGCGCCGCCGACCTCGCCGTGATGACCGGGAACGTGGCGCAGGTCTTCATCACCGACGACGACTGGTCACGGACACTGCTCGCCATCCACGCCGCACTGCGCCCCGGTGCGCATCTGGTCTTCGAGACGCGGCGTCCCGGGCGGCGAGCCTGGGAGGACTGGGCCGCGTGGAACGAACCGGAGATCCGGGACGTGCCCGGGACGGGACTCGTGGAGGAGCGGTTCGAACTCACGGCGGTGGAGCTGCCGCTCGTCTCCTTCCGCAGCACCTTCCGCTTCGCGTCCGACGGAGCCGTGCTGACCTCGGACTCCACGCTGCGCTTCCGCAGCCGCGACGAGGTCGAGGCGAGCCTCGCGGCGTGCGGATACCGCGTGACCGACGTACGCGACGCGCCCGATCGCCCGGGACGCGAGTTCATGTTCGTCGCCGAGCGATCGAGCTGAAAAAAGGCGGTTGGCCGCTCCAACTCCCTGATCTCGGACGCACTCGGCGACAACTGCTCGCCCCAGCCTCCGGCTCATCGCAGCGGCTGCGACAACCGCGGCCGCTGCGCCACCCCGCCCGGCGACGCGCGATCAGTCGCCGCTACTCCGCCTGCCCCGCCGCCAGCCTTCTGATGGCACCGAGGGGGATGTGCAGCCAGGTGGGGCGGTTGGCCGCCTCGTAGACGGCCTCGTAGATCGCCTTGTCGATCTCGTAGCACTTGAGCAGGGTGTCCTGCTCGCGGGGGTCATGGCCGTTGACGGAGGCGTAGCCCTTGCAGAAGGAGTTGAAGTTGCGCTCGGCCCACGCCTGGGCGGCGGCGGGGTCGCCGCCGAGGTGGTGGGCGGCGTAGTCGAAGGACCTTGCCATGCCGGCCACGTCCTTGACGGCGGGGGCCATGGCGCGGCGCTCCTCGAGGGAGCGGCTTGGCTCGCCTTCGAAGTCGAGTAGCACCCAGCCGTGGACGGTGCGCATCACCTGGCCTAGGTGGAAATCGCCGTGCACGCGCTGGGTGGGGATCGGCTCGTCGATGGTGGTCAGCCGGAGCAGTATGCCGCTGAGCGCGGGGACGTAGGGCTCCAACTCGGCCACCCGTCCTGCCGCGTGGTGCAGGTGGGCGATCATCGCCTGGGCCACCCGCTGGAGCTCCTCGGGCTCCATCCGGCCGGTCGGCAGCATGGTCGCGAGGTCGTGGTGCACACGGGCGGTGGCCTTGCCGAGGCGCCGGGCCTCGGGGCCGAAGTCGCCGCCGGCGGCCTTGGGGCTGGTGCCGGGCGGCTGGGCGTAGAGGTCGCGCACGCTGGTCTGGGCGAGCAGCCAGCCGTCGGTGGCGGTGGGCAGGAACTCGCTCACGGTGGCGACGGTGATGGGCTCGGGGCCGCCGTAGTCGCCGTAGCCGCTCGAACCCTCCCCCGCCTGGGGGCGGCCGTTCTCGTCGCGGGCGTCGTCGGGGGCGCCGCGCGGGGCCGGGCTGGGCCGGGTGGCGCCGAGGTCCTCGAGCGAGAGGGTCAGGTCGATCCAGCCGACCGGCTGCGGGATGTTCCGGCTGCCCGAGTCGGCCAGCGCCAGGGACAGCTCAAGGTCCGGATTCACCCCGGCGACGGTGCGCCGCAGGAACTTCGCGATGAGCTTGTCGCCGAAGATGACGGAGGTGTTCGACTGCTCGCCGGTGAGCACCAGGGACCTGAGACCCTCGTCGATCCGCCGTCCGGGCAGCATGTGGAAGCGCAGCGGGCCGATCACCTCGCCGGCGGCCAGCCGCTCCAGCAGCCAGCCGGCCAGCTCCGGGTCGTGCAGCCCGTCATAGCAGTGCCACTCGGCCCCGTGCTCGTCGGACACGGAGCCGATCTCGGCGTGCGCGAGGCGGTCGGGCAGTTCGCGCCGGGCGCCGACGAACACCTGGTAGCGCTCGGGTTCCCGGCCGTCGGGGCGCACCTCGATCACGACCATCGCCAGCCCGGGATCACGGTCGGGCAGCAGGTCGAGACGCGCCAAGACCCTGACACCGGAGTCGACATCGATGCGCGCGCCCTTGCCGCCGTACCAGCGTTGGCGGGGCAGCCAGTCGGCCAGCAGTCTGGCCAGCCTGGCGTCGAGCCCGCTCGCAGGCGCGAGGTGGACGTGGTCGACGATCGAGGTCATGGTCAGCGACTCCCTTTCTGCCCAAGGGGGCGCGTACGCCGACTCCGGGAAATCCGGGCCGTTTAGCTTCCCTATTACCCGCTAGGGCCGCTGCAATCTGAACCAGTAGAACCCATAACCTCCCAGTGTCAACAGGTAGGGCAACTCGCCGATCTTCGGGAAACGGACCCCGCCGAGCAGCTCGACGGGCTCGATGTTCTGGTATTCGCGCAGGTCGAGCTCGGTGGGCTGGGGGAAGCGGGAGAAGTTCATCACACACAGCACCAGGTCGTCCTGGGCCGGGTCGGCCCCGCGCAGCTCGCGCATGAACGCGAAGACCGACGGGTTGGTGGAGCCGAGCTCGGTGTACGTGCCTAGGCCGAATGCCGGATTCTGCTGACGGACCTCGATCATCCGCTTGGTCCAGTGCAGCAGCGAGGAGGAGTTCCTGGTCGCGGCCTCGACGTTGGTCGACTGGTAGCCGAAGACCGGGTCCATGATCGCCGGGAGGTAGAGCCGACCGGGGTCGCACTGGCTGAACCCGGCGTTGCGGTCCGGGGTCCACTGCATCGGGGTGCGCACGCCGTCGCGGTCGCCGAGCCAGATGTTGTCGCCCATCCCGATCTCGTCGCCGTAGTACAGCACCGGGCTGCCGGGCAGCGACAGCAGCAGGGCGTTGAACAGCTCGATCTGGCGGCGGTCGTTGTCCAGCAGCGGGGCCAGCCGACGGCGGATGCCGACGTTCGCCTTCATCCGCGGGTCCTTGGCGTACTCCGCGTACATGTAGTCGCGGTCTTCGTCCGTGACCATCTCGAGCGTGAGCTCGTCGTGGTTGCGCAGGAAGATGCCCCACTGGGCGTTGTCCGGGATCGCCGGGGTCTGGGCCAGGATCTCCGAGACCGGGTAGCGCGACTCGCGACGCACGGCCATGAAGATGCGGGGCATGACCGGAAAGTGGAACGCCATGTGGCACTCGTCGCCGCCGGCGGCCGGGTCGCCGAAGTAGTCCACCACGTCGCTCGGCCACTGGTTGGCCTCGGCAAGCAGCACCCGGTCCGGGTACTCCGAGTCCACCATCTTGCGCACCCGCTTGAGGAAGGCGTGCGTCTCCGGCAGGTTCTCGCAGTTGGTGCCCTCGCGCTGGTAAAGGTACGGGACCGCGTCCAGCCGGAACCCGTCGATGCCCAGGTCCAGCCAGAACCGCAGGGCGCCCAGGATCTCCTCCTGCACCCGCGGGTTCTCGTAGTTCAGGTCCGGCTGGTGGGAGAAGAACCGGTGCCAGAAGTACTGCTTGCGCACCGGGTCGAAGGTCCAGTTGGACGTCTCGGTGTCGACGAAGATGATCCGGGCGTCGCCGAACTGCTTGTCGTCGTCGGCCCAGGTGTAGAAGTCCCCGTACGGGCCCTCCGGGTCGCTCCGGGAGGCCTGGAACCACGGGTGCTGGTCACTCGTGTGGTTCATCACGAAATCGATGATCACCCGGATGCCGCGCAGGTGGGCCTGCTCGACGAACTCCACGAAGTCGCCCAGGTCGCCGAACTCGGGCAGCACGTCGGTGTAGTGGGCGACGTCGTAGCCCCCGTCGCGCAGCGGGGATTTGAAGAACGGCGGCAGCCAGATGCAGTCGATCCCCAGCCACTGGAGGTAGTCCAGTCGCGAGGTCAGGCCTTTCAAATCGCCGATGCCGTCGCCGTTGGCGTCCTGGAAGGAGCGCACCAGTACTTCGTAGAAGACGGCGCGCTTGAACCAATCCGGGTCGCGCTCGCTCTTGGGCAGGTCGAGCGGGCTGTCGGAGACGGGCTCGTTGACGATCACGGTCACTCCTTGGCTTCAGGAGGAGCACTCTGCGGTGCCAGGCGGATGAGCACCCCTCACCGCCGCCCCAGTCATCGCCGGAGGGTCAGCAGGTGTGCGGGGTTCTCGTGAGGGTCGAGTCGGATGTAGTTGTCCCGCCCCCAGTGGAAGGTGCCGCCGCCGAGCTCGTCGTGCACGACGAAGCGGTCCGTCCAACCGAGGCCGAGTGCGGGAAGGTCGAGGTGAACCGTGGCCTCCCGCGTGGAGTGCGGGTCCAGATTGACCACCAGGATCACCGTGTCGCCGTCCTGGTCCCGCTTGGAGTAGCACAGCACAGCATCGTTGTCGGTGTGATGGAAATGCAGATTCCGCAACCCTTGGAGCGAACGATGGTTACGTCGGAGGGTGTTGAGTCTGGTGAGCAGAGGAGCCAGCGACCTCCCCTCGGCTTCCGCCGCGGCCCAGTCGCGCGGCCTCAGCTGGTACTTCTCCGAATCCAGGTACTCCTCGCTGCCCGGCGCGGCGGGCAGGTTCTCGCACAGCTCGTATCCAGAGTAAACCCCCCACGCCGGTGCCAGGGACGCGGCGAGGATAGCGCGGATCTCGAAGGCCGGCCGGCCGCCGTGCTGGAGGTACGCGGGCAGGATGTCCGGGGTGTTGACGAAGAAGTTCGGGCGCAGGAAGGAGGCGGTGTCCGCGGACAGCTCGCGGAGGTACTCCTCGAGCTCGTCCTTGCTGTTGCGCCAGGTGAAGTACGTGTACGACTGGTGGAAGCCGACCGCCGCGAGGGCGTGCATCATCGACGGCCGGGTGAAGGCCTCGGCGAGGAAGAGCACGTCCGGGTCGGTGCGGTGGATCCGGTCGAGCAGCACCTCCCAGAACGCCACCGGCTTGGTGTGCGGGTTGTCCACCCGGAAGATCCGCACGCCGTGGTCCATCCAGTGCCGCAGCACCCGCTCGCACTCGTCGAGCAGGCCGGGCAGGTCGTCGTCGAAGTAGATCGGGTAGATGTCCTGGTACTTCTTCGGCGGGTTCTCGGCGTACGCGATGGTCCCGTCCGAGCGGTGCCGGAACCACTGCGGGTGCTTCTCCACCCACGGATGGTCCGGCGAGCACTGCAGCGCGAAGTCGAGGGCGATCTCCAGCCCGAGGTCGGTGGCCCGGGCGACGAAGTCGTCGAAGTCCTTGATCGTGCCCAGGTCGGGGTGCACGGCGTCGTGGCCGCCCTCCGGGGAGCCGATGCCCCAGGGCGAGCCCGGGTCATGCTCGCCGGGCGTCAGCGAGTTGTTGGCGCCCTTGCGGAAGCTGGTGCCGATCGGGTGGATCGGCGGCAGGTAGACGACGTCGAAGCCCATCGCGGCGATCGCGGGCAGCCGCTCGGCGGCGGTGCGGAAGGTGCCGGAGATCGGGGCGTTGCGGCCGAGCGGGTCGACCCGGGCGCCCTCGGAGCGCGGGAAGAACTCGTACCAGGACCCGTACAGCGCCCGCTCGCGGTCCACCCGCAGCGGCAGCGGCCCGCTCCGGGTCACGTGCTCGCGCACCGGGCGCACGGACAGCGCCTCGTGCACCTCGAAGCGCTCGGCCAGCGCGAGGCGCGCCTCAGGGCTCGCATTCTCGTCGAGCAGCCGCGCCGCGGTCTCCTCGAGCAGCTCCTTGCCGGGGTAGTCGACCTCGTGCCCGGGTGTGACCGGGATCACCGTCTCGGTCGCCGCGGCCCGCTCCAGCAGGGCCGCGCCGTCGGCGAAGACGACCTCGATGTCCTGGCCGGCCGGGATCTTGGCGCGGGCGACGTGGTACCAGGTGGCCACCGGGTCGTCCCAGGCCTCCACGTGGAACGTCCACTCCCCCGGGCGGTCGGCGCGGACCCAGGCCTCGTACCGGTCCGTTCCCGGCGCCACCTCCCGCATCCGGTGCCAGCCGTCGGTTAGGCCGTCCGGGTCCGTGAGCACGACGTTCGCGGCCACGGCGTCGTGGCCCTCGCGGAAGACGGTGGCGGAGACGGGGAACGATTCGCCCGGTACGGCCTTGGCCGGTCGGGCGCCGTCGAGGACTCGGGGTTGGACATCGAGCAGCGGGATGCGTCCGATCACCCTTCCAGTTCTATCCGAAACCGGGCGTCCGTACTACCGCTGAGGGCCGAACGCCGGGATGACACCGAATGGCTCTCGCATGTTGGTCGATCGCTGTACGTCCGGCCGAAGCTGCGGCTAGGCTCGATCAGCATGAAGGCGATCCGGCGCCTGACGGTGCGCACAGTCCTGCCCGAGCCCCTCTCCGCCCTCACCGAGCTGGCGACGAATCTGCGCTGGTCCTGGCACGAGCCGACGAGGGCGCTGTTCGAGGCGATCGATCCAGAGCAGTGGGAACACGTCCGGCACGACCCGGTCCGGCTGCTCGGCGCGGTCCGCACCGAGCGGTTCGCCCAGTTGGCGGCGGACCGGCACTTCACCGACAGGGTCGCGGCCGCGGCCGACGACCTGCGGGACTACCTGACCAAGCCGAAGTGGTATCAGAACCTGGAGAACCCGCCGCAGGCGATCGCCTACTTCTCCCCGGAGTACGGCATCACGGCGGTGCTCCCGCAGTACTCCGGCGGCCTCGGCATCCTGGCCGGCGACCACCTGAAGGCGGCCTCCGACCTGGGCGTTCCGGTGATCGGCGTGGGCCTGCTGTACAAACGCGGCTACTTCCGCCAGTCGCTGTCCAGGGACGGCTGGCAGCTGGAGACCTATCCGCTGCTCGACCCGGACAACCTGCCGCTGACCAAGCTGCGCGACCGGGACGGCCACGCCGTCCGGGTGACGATCGGGCTGCCCTCGCTGCGCGAGCTGGTCGCCCAGGTCTGGCTGGCCAAGGTTGGCCGGGTGCCGCTGCTGCTGCTCGACACGGACATCGAGGAGAACGCGGACGGCGGCCGGGACGTGACCGACCGGCTCTACGGCGGCTCCCCCGAGCACCGGCTGCACCAGGAGATGCTGCTCGGCATCGGCGGCATCCGGGCGGTGCGCGCGTACTGCGCGATCAGCGGCACGCCGGAGCCGGAGGTCTACCACACCAACGAGGGCCACGCCGGATTCCTCGGCGTGGAGCGGATCCGCGAACTGGTCGAGGAGCACGGCCTCGACTTCGACGAGGCGCTGGCCGCGGTGCGCGCCGGCACGCTGTTCACCACGCACACGCCGGTGCCCGCGGGCATCGACCGCTTCCCGAAGGACCTGATCGCCGAGCACTTCGGCGGCGAGAACGGCAATCCGGGCGTGCCGGTCGACCGGGTGCTGGCGCTGGGCGCCGAGACCTACCCGGGCGGCGACCCCGGCTGCTTCAACATGGCCGTGATGGGCCTGCGGCTCGCGCAGCGGGCCAACGGCGTGTCGGTGCTGCACGGCGAGGTCTCCCGGGAGATGTTCGGCGGCCTGTGGCCCGGCTTCGACGCGCCGGAGGTGCCGATCACCTCGATCACCAACGGCGTGCACGCGATGACCTGGGTGCATCCGCTGGTCACCGAGCTGATCGAGCGGGAGCTCGGGCCGGAGGCGATGCGCGCGCCGTTCGAGGCGGTCGGCCGGATCCCGGACAAGACGATCTGGGAGATCCGCAGCCGGCTGCGCGCCGAGCTGGTCAAGGAGGCCAGGCGGCGGGTCTACGAGTCGTGGCTGGCCCGCGGCGCCTCGGCCGCGGAGCTGGGCTGGACCGGCTCGCTGCTCGACCCGAACGCGCTGACCATCGGCTTCGCCCGCCGCGTGCCCTCGTACAAGCGGCTGACGCTGATGCTGCGCGACCGGGAGCGGCTGGTCCGCCTGCTGACCAACCCGGACCGCCCGGTCCAGCTGGTCATCGCGGGCAAGGCGCACCCGGCGGACGACGGCGGCAAGCGGCTGGTGCAGGAGCTGGTCCGCTTCGCCGACGAGGCCCGCGTCAGGCACCGCATCGCCTTCCTGCCGAACTACGACATGGCGATGGCGCAGACGCTGCTGCCCGGCTGCGACGTATGGCTGAACAACCCGCTGCGGCCGCTGGAGGCCTGCGGCACCTCGGGCATGAAGGCGGCGCTCAACGGCGGCCTGAACCTGTCCATCAAGGACGGCTGGTGGGACGAGTGGTACGACGGCGAGAACGGCTGGGCGATCCCGACCGCGGACGGCGTGGAGGACCCGGACCGGCGTGACGAGCTCGAGGCCGCCGCGCTCTACGACCTGATCGAGCACTCCGTGGCCCGCCGCTTCTACGACCGGGACGCGGCCGGGCTGCCGACCCGCTGGATCGAGATGGTGCGGCACACGCTCACCACCCTCGGTCCGAAGGTGCTGGCCGGGCGCATGGTTCAGGACTACGTGCAGCGGCTCTACGAGCCCGCCGCGCTCTCCAGCCGGGCCGCCGCGGCCGACGCCTTCGCCGGCTCGCGCGAGCTGGCCGCGTGGACCACGCGGGTGCGCCGGCTGTGGCCGACGGTGGCGATCGAGCACGTGGACGCCGAGGCGGAGCCGGACGGGCGCACCGAGGGCGGCCGCCGGCCGCGGCTCGGCGGCGGGCTGCGGATCCGGGCGCTCGTGCAGATCGGCGAGCTGGCCCCGGACGAGGTCGAGGTGCAGGCCGTGTTCGGCAGGGTGGACGAGGACGACCAGCTGCGCTCCGCCGCGATCGCGAAGCTCGAGCACCTCGGCGTGGACGAGATCGGCCGGAACCGCTACGAGGGCGTGATCGACCTCGAGCAGTCGGGTCCGTTCGGCTACACGGTCCGCGCCGTGCCGAAGCACCGGATGCTCTCGTCCTCGGCAGAGCTGGGCCTGGCGACGCTGCCGTACTCCGGCTGATTGGGCCTGGCGACGCTGCTCCGGCTGATCCGGCCGCACTCCGGCTGATCCGGCGTCAGCTCAGATCCCCAGGGTGAACCACACGGTCTTGCCCTGGGGATGGCTGCGCACTCCCCAGTCGGCGGACAGCTCGTCGACCAGGTGCAGGCCGCGGCCGCCCTCGTCGCCGACCTGGACGCTGCGCAGCCGCGGCACGGTCGGATTGCCGTCGGAGACCTCGATCATGACGTTCGCCGCGTCGCGGGTCATCCGCAGCCCGAACGGCGAGATGCCGTAGCGCAGCGCGTTCGTGACGAGTTCGCTGACCAGCAGTTCGACGACGTCGGCGAGGCCCTGCAGGCCCCAGGCCAGCAGCCGGTCGCGAATCAGGTCCCTGGCTTGGGCGACGGCGGTGGGCCGGGCGGTGAGCGTCCAGGCGGCGGCATCGGACTCCGGCAGCCGGCCGAGCTCTGCCAGCATCAGGGTGGAGTCCCCCGTGTGCTCGCCGCTGCCGAGCATGACGCTGTTGATGTGGTCGCAGGTCTGGTCCAGCTGTGCGTCGGGCACGTCTTCCGCCTTGTCGAGCAGGCGTCCGAGTTCGGAGATCGCGGCGTCCGCGTCCTCGCCCAGCGCGTGGCCGAGCAGGCCGTCGGTGTACAGCGCGAGCAGCGAGCCGGGCGGGATCGTGCACTGCCGTTCCTCGAACCCGCCGCCGCCCAAGCCGAGGGGCGGCGCGACCGGGAGCGCCACGCGGTAGGCCGGATCGTAGGGCGTGCGCAGCAGCGGAGGCAGGTGGCCGGCCGAGGCGAAGACCGCGGTGCCGTCGGACAGATCGCAGCTGACGTACACGCAGCTGCTGGTGTATTCGTCCCCGAGGGATTCGGCCAGGACGTCGAGCCGGTGCAGTACCTGGGCCGGGCTGAGATCCAGCTGCGTCAGCACGCGCGCCGCGCTGCGGAACTGGTCGGCGACCGAGGGGGGCGTGGGCAGGTCCCCGCCGAGCACATCCCCCACCGCGAGCACCAGGCGGTTGCCCGGCAGCCGCAGCGAATCCGACCAGTCGCCACCGCCCTCCGCCCCGGTCAGGCCGGTGCGGCGCCGGTACGCGACGCGCACTCCGGCCGCCTCGGGTACCGAGGACGTGTTGGCCATAGGTGTGCATCCTGGGGTTGATCGGAACGTTGCCCTACACCTTCGTCATCCCCAGAGACAAGCTGTTTAATAGGACTTTCCGTGAGAGTTACGCCACCCGGGTCCCGGGCGCCGCCTCCGCGTCGAGAACGTCGAGGATCACGAGGTCCCCCTCCAGCCAGGGCACTTCGCGCACCTCGGGCGTCCCGGGCTCGAACCAGCGCACCGCGTCGTGGTCCTCGATCGGCGCGGGCTCGCCGGCGAGCAGCTCGGCCCGGTAGGTGCGCACCAGGAAGCGGCCGTTCGGCGAGACGTACTCGGGGCCGACCGGGTCACCGACGGCGATCTCCACGCCGAGCTCCTCACGGCACTCGCGGATCAGCGCGGCCACGTCGTCCTCCCCCGGCTCGGTCTTGCCGCCGGGAAACTCCCAGAGGCCGCGCAGCGCCTCCGGCTCGGTGCGGCGGGCGCCGAGGAAGCGGCCGTCGCGCTCGATCACGGCGGCGACGACGGGGATGAGGCGCTCGGGCGCGGACTGCGGCTCGGTCATGTGCTCCATGGTGCCAGGCTCGGGCGCCGAACCGGTTACAGCCCGCGAGTTGCGGCGGGGTTCATGAGGATGGAGATACTGGGCTTCATGCCCAGCATGCACGCATATGACTCCGAGCTCGCCGACCTGATCTTCGACTACATGCGCGAGCGGCTTCAACTCGACCCGGTCCCGCTGGACCACCCGGGCCGCAAGGACAAGCTGGATTCGGTGCTCGCCGGGCTGATCGGGCCGGAGGGGCACGACCCGCACAAGGTGCTCTCGGTGTACGACGACCACCTGTCCCAGGCCGTGATCTCCTGCGACAGCCCGCGCTTCCTGTCCTTCATCCCGGCCGCCCCGACCAAGGCGGCGCTGCTGTTCGACATGGTCGTCTCGTGCGCCTCGCTGCAGGGCATCTCCTGGCTGGAGGCCTCCGGCGCGATCGCCGCCGAGAACCAGGTGCTGCGGCTGATCGCTGACTTCGCCGGGATGGGCCAGGAGGCGGGCGGCTGCTTCGTGACCGGCGGCTCCGCCGGCAACCTCTCGGCTCTCGTGGTGGCCCGCGACGTGGCCAGGATGCGGCTCGGCCTCGGCCCCTACGACCGGGTGCGGATCGCCGTGAGCGACCAGGCGCACTCCTCGATCGGCAACACCCTGCGGATCATCGGCGTGGAGCCGCTCGTCGTGCCGAGCGACGACCACCGGCTGACCGCGGCCAACCTGCGCGCGGCGCTCGCGGCGGACGACAGCGGGATCCCGGTGATCGGCGTCGTCGCCACCGCCGGCACCACCAACGCGGGCATCATCGACGACCTCGAGGGCGTCTCCGAGATCGCCCGCGAGCACGACCTGTGGTTCCACGTGGACGGCGCGTACGGCGGCGCCGGCCTGTTCGCCCCGAGCGTCCGCCGGCGGTACGACGGCATCGAGCACGCCGACTCCTTCGTCGTCGACCCGCACAAGTGGCTCTTCGCGCCCTTCGACTGCGCGGCGCTCGTGTATAAGAACCCGACGCTCGCGAAGGCGGTGCACACCCAGGACGCGTCGTACCTCGACGTGATCCACATGGACACCCCGGACGAGTGGAACCCCACCGACTACGCCTACCACCTCACCCGCCGCGCCCGCGGCCTCCCGCTGTGGTTCTCGCTGGCCGTGCACGGCACCGACGCCTACGCGGAGGCGATCGAGGCCGCGCTGACCCTGGCCCGCGAGTCGGCCGAGCTGATCCGCCGCCGTCCCGAGCTCGAGCTGATCCGCGAGCCCGAGCTCTCCTCGGTGCTGTTCCGCCGCAAGGGCTGGAGCGCGGAGGACTACCAGGCCTGGTCCGACCGCCTCCTCGCCGGCCAGATTGCCTTCGTCACCCCGACCGGCTGGGACGGCGAGACCGTCGCCCGCTTCGCCTTCCTGCACCCGCACACCTCGCTCGCCGTCGTCGAGGAGATCCTGGCGACGATGGCGTAGGCGGGCGGGCGAATCGGCGGGCGCGGCGGTCAACCGCCGGGCAGTCCGCGGGCCGCCCCGGCGTATCCGGGGGCGAGTTCGGCGTCGATCGCCGCCCACTCGTCCTCGGAGAGCTTGAGCACGCCCGGAGTCTGCGGCCGGGCCTCGGCCGGCTCGATCCGCAGGTGGTTGGCCGGGTGGCTGACGTCGGTGCGGGTGTTGCGCAGCCGGTCCACGATCCTCCGCCGCCGCCGCCCGGTGTCCGGGATGGAGCCCACGTACTCGGCGGGGCTCGTCTGCGGGGGCGACTTGCGCGGCGCACCCCGGTGTCGATTCAATGGGCCCAAATCTCTGTCGTGGGTTGGGGATCTCATGGATGCATTGACCGCGCAGGACCCGGCCCGGATAGGCCCGTTCCGCCTGGTCGCGCGGCTCGGCCGGGGCGGGATGGGGCGGGTGTACCTGGGCCGG
>Ga0310811_10002819_pt1 | contig 21796 bp, 17 predicted proteins | sample YCmetagenome_FD_207642 | JGI IMG/M metagenome (GOLD analysis project Ga0310811, IMG submission 207642) | Soil microbial communities from experimental microcosm in Duke University, North Carolina, United States - YC | ecosystem: Engineered > Artificial ecosystem > Soil microcosm > Unclassified ...
GCGCCGCACCGACCAGTCGATGTCGTGCACGAGATAGGATTGGCCGCGGTGGATGGAGAGCTTTTCAACGGAGAGAATGGGTGACATCGGGAAAGGTCTGCGGCGGGCCGCCGGTGGAGAGGTAGGGGGAGACGGTATACGATCCTGCGTGGCTCGTCACGGTCACGGCGCCGGTTTCGTCCTGGCGGAAAAGCGCGATCCCCATGCTCTTGACCGTCGCGGCCCACTCCGGGCGGATCCGCTCGGGCGCAGGGAAGGCGGCGGCGGTGGCGATAATGGCCTGCGGATGGGCGGCGCGCAGGAACTCCGGGTCGCCGGAGAAGCCGGTGCGGTGCCGACCCATGATGATCACGTTGCACGGCAGCGCCCTGGCAGCGTGGGCGAGCAGCCACTGCTCGGTGGCGATGCCGGCGTCGGACATGAGGAGCGCTGAGAAATTCCCCGCCTCGAATCGCAGGACCATGGCCTTGTCGTCGGCCTGCAGACCGCCCATCTCCGCCGTCGGATAGAGAACTTCCACCAGGAGAAAAGGCCCGAGGCCGAAGAGCGCGGTGGATTGCGCGAACTGCAGCACGTCCGGGGGTGTTTCCGCGAGGAGGCGTTTATGGATCGGCGAGCGGTCCGGCAGGCCGGAGTCGAGGATTCGCCTCGGGCGGAGCGCCCGCTCGATCGTATCGAACCCGCCGAGGTGCTGCGCATCCCCATGCGTGAGGACGAGCGTGTCGAGCCGGTTGACCCCATTCCATCGGAGGAAGGGCACGGTGACCGCCCCGGCGAAAAACTCCGAGCCGCCATCGATGAGCCAGGTCTGATGCCCCGCGAAGAGCACGGTCGCGCCGCCACTCCCGGCATCGAGCACGACGATTTGGGCGGTCGTGCCGGGTGGCAGCGGCGGGCCGACATAGACGGAGGATCCGGGCACGGCGGCGAAGGCGTTGACCGTGATCAGGAGGATCTTGGTGAAGAAGAAGTTCGCCTGATTGAAGACCTCCGCCAGCCACGGCGAGAACGCCCCGGCCACCAGCGCCACCGCGGAGAGCGCGAGGATGCCGGTCGAGAGCGGCACGGCGATCAGGTTCGCCAGGATCGAGGAGAACGAGATGAGGTGGAAATAGTAGATGACGAGCGGAAGGGAGGCGACCCACGCGGCGAAGGAGACCGCGACGAGGAGGATGATGTTGTGTCCGAAATGATAGTACCGCTGGAGCACGGGCGGGATGAGCTTCGGCGGGACGAGCGGATCGGGCAGGACGAGCGCGCTATACTTCTCACGAAGCGGCAGGCACGCGATCAGGAAACGCCGCCAGATCCGGGGCTTGATGCGGCTCGGGATCTTCGTGCCCGGCGGGACGAAGGTCTCCAGGAAGTTCTGGATCGGCAGAGCGATCAGGCAGATCGCGACGACCGCGCCGAAGGAAAGCTGGAAGCCGGAGTTGAAGAGCTGACTCGAGTCCCAGGCGAGCAGGGCGACACCCGCCGCGCCGACATTGTTCAGGGCCACGGGCGAGCGGTCGACCAGCAGGCCCATGGCCAGGATGGAGAGCATGATCGCCGAGCGCAGGCTGGCCGCGCTCAGGCCGGTCACGAGCGCGTAGAAGAACAGGCACGGGATGATGATCAGCACCGATCGGCGCTGCTCCACCCCACAGGCCCCGAGGACCGCCCAGAGCAGGATGGCGACGATGCCGACATGCAGGCCGCTCACCGAGAAGAGATGGAACGTCCCCGTCTCGCGAAAGGCGACCTTCAGCGAGTCCGGCGCGTCGGAGGTATCGCCGACAGTCATCGCCTTGATCAACACGGCCTCCGGCGTGCCCTCGATGCCGAGGGAGATCGTGTGCTCGATCCAGGCGCAGGAGGCGATGGCGAAGCGGACGATGGGATTGCCGCCCACCTCCAGCAGTTTGGCGTCCTTCGCGCGGAAGACCTCGATCTGTGAGTGGATGCCGGAGTTCGCCAGCCACGCGCTATAGTCGAACGCCCCGGGATTCCGCTGCGGCGGCGAATTGAAGATCGAGGCCCTCACCGCGTAGCGACCGCCATACACGGGCGGCTCGCCCGTCCACAGAACGAGGGCCGGGCAGCCGGCGGGCAACTCCCGGCCACCGATGCGGAGAGACTCCACCCGGGCCGTGAACCGGCAGCGCTCCGAGGTCGCGGAGCGGTGCGGCGCCTCCAGCACCTGGATCGTGGCCTCGCAGGCCTGCGCCTCGGTGGTGAGCTGGGCAGCCAGGCGCACCGCGCTCGACTCGCGATACTGCCACGCCTGCGCGGCGGCGAAGGTGAGGGCGATCGCCACCGGCAGCAGCAATCGGAGAGGCCGCAGGAAGGCGGCGAGGAAACCGGCCGCGGCCAGCCCCGCAAAGAGCCCGCCGGGCAGCAGGACGTAGCGGCCCACGACGACGCCGAGCGCGGCGTAGAGGAAAAGCCCCACGCACGGCAAGCGTTGCTTGAAGATCGAGATCCTGCCCACGGCGGGCGGATGATTGCGCGGTCCCTCACAAAAACCAAGCGCGCGTCGGGTTGTCTTTCGCGACGATTGACGGCATTTTAGCCGCGATGTCCGTGCCTGAGCTTCCTTCCCTGTGGCGAGTTTTCGCCCTGGGGCTCGTTTTGATCGGCCTGTTTTTGGGCCTGACCGAGCTATTGCTCGTCACCGCCTCGGGAGGCCCGGGGCGATGACCGCCGGGCTGGTCCTGCTACTGCTCGGGCTCCTGCTGCTGAGCGGGAGTGCCTTCGCGGCCTTTTGCTGGGCGGTGGGTGACGGGCAGCTCGAGCATCTGGAACGGGCGCCGGAGGTGATCTTCGACGCGGCGGAGCCGATCGGTGAGCCGGGGGATTGCTTCCCCGATGCGCGCAGCCGGGCCGCGATGGCGAAGGCGGCGGAGCGGCCATGAGCGACCTGCTGCGATCACTGGATCCCGGCACCCCGTCCGACCCGCGGAGCTACGTCGAGCGGGCCGAGATCGACGCCTCGTTGCGCGGGCCGGTCCTCCTGTTCTTCTGTAGCGGCATCGCGTGGCTGCTGCTCGGCTCGCTGCTCGGGACGTTGGCGGCCTTCAAGATGAGCTTCCCGCATCTGCTCGACTCCGCGGACTGGCTCACCTTCGGCCGCGTGCGGCCGGCGCACCTGAATATCATGATCTACGGCTGGGCGTCGTCCGTGGGCATCGGCGTCGGCATCTGGCTCATGGCCCGGCTCTGCCGCGTGGCGCTGCGCCATCGCGGGCTGCTCATGGGCGCGGGCGTGGTGTGGAATCTCGGCGTCCTCATCGGCACGGTCGGCATCCTCGCCGGGCAGAGCCGCTCGATCGAGTGGCTGGAGTTCCCCGGCTGGGCGACGCCGGTCCTCTTCCTCGGGTATGCGCTGATCGGCGTCTGGGGCGTGATCATGTTCCGCTTCCGCCGGCCCGGGCACGTCTACGTCTCGCAGTGGTATCTGCTCGCGGCGTTTCTATGGTTCCCGTGGCTCTACGCCACGGCGAATACCCTCCTCATCTGGCAGCCCGTCCAGGGCTCGGTCGTCGGCGCGGTGAACTGGTGGTATGGCCACAACGTCCTCGGCCTCTGGTTCACGCCCATCGGCCTGGCGAGCGCCTACTACATGATCCCGAAGGTCATCGGCCGCCCGATCCACAGCTATTATCTGTCCATCCTCGGCTTCTGGTCGCTCGCGTTCTTCTACAGTTGGAACGGCATGCACCACCTCATCGGCGGGCCGTTCCCGGCCTGGATGATCAGCGCCAGCGTGGTCGCGAGCATCATGATGTTCATCCCCGTGCTGACCGTGGCGATCAATCACCACAGCACCATGCGCGGCCATTTCCACTACCTGAAGTGGAGCCCCACGCTGCGCTTCACCGTCGTCGGCGCGATGACCTACACCCTCGTGAGCCTGCAGGGCAGCCTGATGGCCATCCCCTCGCTGAACAATCTCACCCACTTCACCGACTACACCATCGGCCACGCCCACCTCGGGCTCTACGGCTTCTTCACCATGACCATGTTCGGCGCCATGTATTACATCGTGCCCCGGCTGGTCGGCTGGGAATGGCCCTCGGCCACGATGATCCGCTGGCACTTCTGGCTCGCGACCTCCGGCATCGCGATCATGGTCGCGTCGCTCACCCTCGGCGGCTTTTTGCAGGGGCTGGAGCTGAATGACCCGGAGGTGCTCGACTTCCTCTCCTCCGTCCGCGTCGTCGCCCCCTTCCGCTTCATCCGCGCGTGCTCGGGCATCCTGCTCAGCGCGGCACATCTCGTCTTTGCGGTCCTGTTCATTCGCATGCTGCTGCGCCATGGGGTGCGGCAAGTAGGGCCGGCGCTCTTTTCCGCGCCGGAGAAACCCGGAGACCTCCCCGCCGTATGAACCGCCTCCCGCTGCTTTTCGTCGGCATCCTGCTCGTCTTCTCGACCTCGTGGATCGGGCTCGTCGCGTATCCGTACCTCAATCTCGGCCACCTCGCGCCCGGCACCTCGAGCGACGGCCTTGTCCCGCCGCCGATGACCGCGAGCGCCATCGCTGGCGAGCACGTCTACGCGGCGAATGGCTGCATCTATTGCCACAGCCAGCAGGTGCGGCCCGCCTGGCTCTCGACGGATATCCAGAAGGGGCTCGGCCCCCGCCAGACCGTCGCGCGCGACTACATCCGCCAGAGCCCCACCTTCCTCGGCACCATGCGGTCCGGGCCGGACCTCAGCAATATCGCGCTGCGCCAGCCGCTCCCCGGCTGGCACTACCAGCACCTCTACGAGCCCGACATGGTCACCGCCGGGTCGATCATGCCGTCGTTCCGCTTCCTGTTCAGAGTCCAGCCCGTCCAGGGCCAGCCGAGCCTCGAGGCGGTCACCGTGCGCGGTCCGCATGCGCCGCCGTCCGGCTACGAGGTCGTCCCCACCCAGGACGCGCGCGACCTCGTCGCCTACCTGCTCTCGCTCAAGCACGACTACCCGCTGCCCGAGGCCCCCGAGCCTCCGAAGGCGAAAAAATAGGATGAGCGACGACACTCCACCGCCCGATCCGAAGGCCTTCGCCGACCCTCCTCAGCCGGAGGAGATCGATCTCTCCCGCACGCACGGCTCCATCCTGCGCGAGCACAACGAGCCCGCCGAGGGCCGGGAGTCCGTGCCCCTCTGGCTCGTCGGCCTCATCATGGCCCTCGTCTTCTGGGGCGGCCTGTACCTCGCCTACTACAGCGGCGGATTCCGCGCCGACGCCTTCCTGCCCCGCAAGGACATGACGGGTGGAGGAGACGACCTGCGCGACCCATCCATGCTCGGGAAGCGCGTCTTCATGCAGAGTTGCGTCCTGTGCCACCAGGCCGACGGCCTCGGCATCCCGCGCGTCTATCCGCCGCTCGCCGGCAGCGAGTGGGTGCTCGGGAACGAATGGCGCGGGGACAACCATCTGGTGGCGATCGTCCTGCGGGGCCTACAGGGCCCCGTCGAGGTGAGGGGAACGGTTTTCAACAACGCCATGCCCGGCTGGGCCCGCCTTCGCGACGACGAAGTCGCCGCCGTGCTGTCGTACATCCGGAGCGAGTGGGGAAACACCGGCGCTCCGATCTCGGCGGAATTCGTGAAAACCGTGCGCGAACAGACCGCCCAGCGCGAAACCCCATGGTCCCCCGGCGAACTCCAGGCGATCGCCCGCACCGTCGCCCCACCACCAACCCCCGAGCCCACGGTTTCCCCAGCCGCGCCCTCCGTGGCACCGGAAGGCGTGATCCAGAAAGCCCGGCGGTGAGCGGCGCAGAGAGCCTATAGGTCCTATAAGTCCCATAGGCCCTATCAATCAACCCCCGCCGCCACCCCCTCATCCGTGCCATTTGCCTCCTTCGCACCCGCTCATGTCGCCCTTCGGGCTGCGCTGCGCGCAGGCGATCCCGAGCCATCCCAGGCCCAGGTATTGTGGGCTGTCATTTTCTGCATTCGGTCTCCACGTGAGTACTCTGCGATCTCTGCGCAATTTGCGGTTTAACTCTCCTGCCTTTCCCCTTCGTGTTCTTTGCGTTCTTAGCGGTTAAAAGATCCTTAAGTTTCCTGTAAATCCCGTTAATCCTGTTTAGTTCACACTCGTCCTGTGCATTGCTCGCTTGTCTTGAAGACCCGTCAGCCATAAATCCCAGCTCGGCCGATGGTCTTCAATAGCGTCTCGTTCCTTATCTTTTTCGTCGTGATCCTGGGGCTCTACCAGCTCCCGATCTCGTGGACGTGGCGAAAGGTCATCCTCGTCGTCTCTAGCTATTACTTCTACGCCGCGTTCAATATCGCGTTCCTGCCGATCCTCATGTTCACCACCGTGCTGGACTGGTTCACCACCACCCGCATGCAGCGGTGCGAGTCCCGCGCGGGCCGGCGCGTCTACCTGCTGATCAGCCTTTGCACCAGCCTCAGCCTGCTCAGCTTCTTCAAGTACGGGAATTTCCTGCAGCAGAATGCGGTCGCCCTGCTCGCCTCGCTCGGCATCCACTATCAGCCCATGCTCTGGCACCTTGTGCTGCCGGCAGGCATCTCCTTCTACACCTTCCAGTCGCTCTCCTACACGCTGGACATGTACCGGCGGTCCCATCCTCCCGCGCGGTCGTTCCTGGATTTCGCCCTGTTCGTCACCTTCTTCCCGCAACTCGTCGCCGGCCCGATCGTCCGGGGGCACGATTTCCTCCCTCAGCTCGATACCCCGCGCCGCGCGACCAGCGCCCAGTTCTCCTGGGGTCTGCTCCTCCTGCTCTTCGGCCTCTTCCAGAAGATCGTGTTCGCCGACGCCATCCTCGCCCCGGTGGTGAATCTCACCTACGACGCCGCGCGGCACCTCTCCACCCTCGATGCCTGGACCGGCACGCTCGCCTTCGCCGCGCAGATTTTCTTCGACTTCTCCGGCTACTCGACCTGCGCCATCGGCGTGGCCATGTGCTTCGGTTTCGCCCTGCCGGATAACTTCCGCCACCCCTACGCCGCCGCGGGCTTTTCCGATTTCTGGACGCGCTGGCACATCTCGCTCTCCACCTGGCTGCGCGACTACCTCTACATCCCGCTCGGCGGAAACCGCCGCGGCATCTCCCGCACCTATGCGAATCTCTGCATCACCATGCTCATCGGCGGCCTCTGGCACGGCGCCGACTGGCGCTTCGTCCTCTGGGGCGGCCTGCATGCGCTCTACCTCTGCGCCGAGCGCGTCGTCGTGTATCTCTGGCCAGCCTGGCTCATCCCCTGGGCCCGCGTGCGGCTCGTCGGCGCCATGGCGGTCACCTTCTTCCTGGTCTGCATCACCTGGGTCTTTTTCCGCGCCACCTCCTTCGAGCGGGCATGGTCGATTCTCCAGTCCATGTTCGTCCACCGCGCGACGAAGAGCGTGCTCGACGAAAACATGCTCGCCCTCGCGCTCGCGGTCGTCGCGGGATTGCTCGCCTACCAGTGGGCCGTGCGGAGCAAGACCTCCGAGGAGGTCTGGAGCAGCCTGCCCGAGGCCGTGCGCATCGTGTGCGCGTCCGTCGCGCTTTTCCTCATCTTCTCCATGCCCGTGCAGCAGCAGGCCTTCATCTATTTCCAGTTCTAGGCCATGCGATTCTCGGCTCACCATGCACCCCAGGCGCCGCGGCGGCGCTTCTGGATCCTCGTGGCGATCGTTTTCGCGCTGCTCGCCCTGCCCGTTGTCGTCGTGAATCTCTCCGTCGATCCGTTCGACTTCCGGCTCGTCCCGCACCGGGACCTCATCCGCGAGAACATCACGAGGAAGAACGACACCATGCTCTGGGCCGCCGGCGAGATCCGCCGCCTCCCGCAGCAGGCCATGGATAAGGTCACGCTCGTCGTGGTGGGGGATTCCCGCACCGACACCCTGTGCCGCTGGCCCGGCTCGCCGCGCATCTTCCGGCTCGGGAAGGACGTCGTCCTCAATCTCTCCGTCGGCGGAGCCACGCTCATCGAGAACGTCAAGCTCCTCGAGACCGAGCTCCCGTACCTGCCCCGGCTGCGCGCCGTCCTCTTCTCCGCCCCGATCGAGCGCGTCGGGGTGGGGGATCTCGACCGGGCGGACAACGCCCTGCGGCTCTCCGGCTGGCCCCCGCTCTATGCCTTCAGCCTCGGCATCTTCGCCTCCTCGCTCGACATGCTCGGCGAGCAGGCCGACGGAAAGAAAAACGGCTGGATCCCCCAGGACCGCCCGGACATCGACCCGAAGCACCTGCCCGATCCCGGAAAAGCGGGCCTCGACGTGGCGGGAAACAACGCCCTCGGCGGCAAATCGGTGAAGCTGCCAAAGAGCGAGCAGATCGCCGCCGCGAACTGGCGCAGCTCGATCCTCCGCCTCGACCCCGCGCGACTGGACAAGCGGGCGAGGGAGCTCATCGGCCCGATCGCCTCCCGCCTGCACGCCCGGGGCATCCAGCTCGTCTTCTTCTTCCCGCCGCTGCACCCCGACGTCACCGCCGGGATCGAGCCCCGCATCACCGAGCTGCAGCGCCCCCTCGTCGCCTACCTCTCGCAATGGGGCCCGGTGGAAAACTTCTCCCTCACCACCCCGGACGGCATCGTCCCCGTCTTCGCCGACTCCATGCACCTCCAGCAGGACGTCGCCCACGCCGTCCTCGCCGACGTCTACCATCGCACCCTCGCCCCGGAAAAACAGTAGAGGAGGGGGCGAAAAAGCCCCGCTACTGCGGGGCATCCCATAGATGGTAGAATACCGAGCGCTGGGAGCGCTCGGTATAGCCTGCGCGCAGCGCAGCCCGAAGGGCGACATGAGCGGCGCGAGTAAGGCAAACTGGCGCTCCGCCGCCGTCCGACTTTTGTTCCTCTGCGCTCTCTGCGTAATCAGCGGTTAAAAAAAATCCTTAAGTTTCCTGTAATTCCTCCCACCGTTGCGGTGGTCCCGCGACTGCGGGACTGTTTAGTCCACATTCCCATCCGTGAAATTTGCTTCGCTCGCTCCCGCTCGTCTCCCCCTTCAGGCTGTGTTGTCACACAGGCTATCCCGAGCGTTCCCAACGCTCCGGTATTGTGCCATTTGCCTCCTTCGCGCCCGCTCATGTCGCCCTTCAGGCTGCGCTGCGCGCAGGCGATCCCGAGCCATCCCAGGCTCAGGTATGGTTGGTTTCATCCCCTTTACATGAGTCTCCTCTGCGCTCTCTGCGAAATCTGCGGTTCAATCCCTTCTGCCTTTCCCCTTCGCGGTCTTTGCGACCTTCTGTGAAAACCTCGTTCGCCACGTATTCCCATCCGTGAAATCCGTGCCATCCGTGGTTCATCAGGCTTCACATTTCCGCTTCGCCTCTCGATCCGCGATGGAGTATCTCAAGTTTGTCACATGAAAAAGCGGATCATGATTCTCTCGGCCTCCGTCGGCTCCGGCCACATGAAGGCGGCCGACGCGCTCGAGAAGGCCTTCCGCGCGAATCCCCTCGTCGGCGAGGTCTTCTCCGACGACTCGCTCGATCACACGAACGTCCTCCACAAGCAGTTCTACTCCGGCCTCTACAAGCGCCTCTCCGCCGTCATGCCCGAGTTCCTCGGCTGGTGGTACGAGCGCAGCGACGATCCCTGGGCGACCGACAACGTGCGCCTCATCATCGACGTCGCGCAGGCCCAACCGCTGATCAATCTCATCCGCGACTTCGACCCCGATCACATCATTTGCACCCACTTCATGCCCGCCGGGGTCATCGCCCATCTCCTGCGCCGGAAGCAGCTCGAGACCAAGCTCTCGATCGTGGTCACCGACTACCATTTCCACGCCATGTGGCTCGCGCGGGCGTTCCATCACTATTTCGTCTCGCAGGAGGACGACAAGATCCACATGGAGGTCCTCGGCCTCCCCGCCGACCGCATCACGGTCAGCGGCATTCCCATCGACCCCGCCTTCAGCCAGCCGATCGACCGCGCGGCGGTCTGCGCCCGGCATGGACTCGATCCCAACCGCCCCCTCCTCCTCGTCGCCGGCGGCGCGCTTGGGCTCAGTCCGGCCGCCGCGGTCGTCAAGCGGCTCCGGAACATGGAGATCCCCTTTCAGGCCGTCGTCGTGTGCGGGCGGAACGAAGACCTCCGCGTCCAGATCACCGACCTGCTCGGCGAGGACACCGATCGGTTCAAGATCCTCGGCTACACGAACGAGATGCGCGACCTTATGGGCGTGGCCACGCTGCTGCTGTCAAAGCCCGGCGGCCTCACCACCGCCGAGGCGCTGGCCTGCGGCCTGCCCATGGTCATCCTCGATCCCGTGGGCGGCCAGGAGGAACGCAACGCCGACATGCTGTTGGAAAACGGCGCCGCGATCAAATGCACCGAGGTCACCGTCCTCGCGCACAAGCTCGGCAACCTCCTCGCCGACCCACAGCGCCTGGCCATGATGTCCGAGAACGCCCGCCGCCTGGGTCGTCCCGGCGCCGCCAAGGCGATCGTCGACACCGTCCTGAACGAAGTCCAACCCGAGCCCCGCCGCATCTCCCGCAAGGAAGAAAAAATGATGCGCGAAGCGGTGGAAGGGTAAGAGAAAGGCAGAAGGAAGAAGGCAAAAGGATGAATCCGGCGCGAAGCGCCATTCCACCTAGAGGGTAGGGACGACGCTCCGCGCCGTCCGACTTAATTCGGGATCCGTTAGGGGGCTGGCTTAGCCAAATTTCCTCCCCTCGCTTTTTGATTTTTCAGACAGGCTCCAAGACCACGCGACTCAACGCCGTCTTAATCCCAGGATTTTACCCATTTCTCGGGCGTGTCGTAGCCGCTTTTCTCTGGATCGCCGAGACTCCAGACAATCACCGATTTCTTGATTGGCGGCGTGGACGCATCTCCCCCTGGCGGCCGGATGAACCCATCATAGTTGCTATCGAGCGAAATAAAATACGGACGCCCCCAAGGGTCGAGATAAGGCCCTTTTCCGTTGAGTCTGCCATCGCGTCCTTTGGAGACGTTCGGGATTTCGAGAAACACTATTCCCCGGCTGTTCAGCGCGGAAAAGGGTCGGGAGCCATCCGGGCAAAGAAGATCCATGACTCCGCTCTGAGCCTCCTCCGAAACCGTCACATCGACCGGCGAAGAGATGGGAAGCCGCCCGTACTCCGTGAGATAGGCATCGATCGCCACCATGATCTGGGCGGCGTCATTCCGGGCCCGACTCATTCTGGACGGACGTTCGGAGGTTACGTTCCGGTAAAGGAACGTCACAACGACCACCAACCCCGCGAGGATGAACAAAGTCCATCCCCACGAAAACCCGCGCTCGGATCGTTCAGGGGAAAACGTCACCGTATCAGGATGCTTTCACCGGACTGAAAACGCAACGGCGTAAGCCCGCCGCTGCCAGGATGCCGACTTCAAGGCAGCTAGATGAATCCGGCACGGAGCGCCAATCCTTCGAGGGTAGAATACCGAATGTCGGGGATGTTCGGAATAGCCTGCACAAAGCGCAGCCCGAAGGGCGATAGAGCGAAGAGAAAGAGGCAAACGTCACTCCGCTGGCGTCCGGACTCTTGATTTCGATTTTTCATACAGGCTCCTACGAACTCACCGGGAGCGGATTCAGGCAGGTTTGACCAGTGCGCGGCCTGGAAGGCGGACTGGAGGAGGGCCTAAGGCGCAAAATTCTAAAAAGATTAGTATAGCCAAATCCACTCTTTACAGAGGGAAAAAACGAGCATGACGGCTATTTGTAAGACATTGGGAGTATCTAGAGAGACGTTTTATCGATTCCTGAAAGAAGGTGATTGCTGAATTGTTTATTTGCCTTCCGCACAAACAAACGGGGCTATTGATAAAATGTTGAAACAGGGGGCGCTCGTAATTAAAGATACTGTCGGCGACAACTCACAAAGTATTTTTTAGAATGAAACTAATCAAGATATTAAATGAATTGCATTTTGCAGGTGCAGATTTTTCAATGGCTCTGGAGGTGGCTCAAACGAGGAAAAAGTTTCTTACTCCAATTTTCCGAAAAATCTTATCTTACGCTGCAAAGGAGCCACGAGCGTATGAATGCAGATTCACGTCTTCTCTGTTAAATGCGTCGGCCTTCTGTTTGTCGGAATGGGGAGACTCCGAGTTTCTCTCACTGGCAGGGCCACTTCTCTCTAGGGCGGATTGCCCGAATCTTTATGGATACCATCCTGAGGATTCTTCGCGCTTAGTGGCACGGGCGGTTCGCGGCGATAGTAACATTATTTTTGAATATCTTTTGGACGAGAATTGCTCTGCTGGTTTTGCAGAAGCTCTCTTGGAGTCATTGGTTTACGTAGTTGCTTGGTATCCTGAATGTCGTAACGAGGTGCGAAAGAGTTTAATATCGTTGCTCAGAAATCCGATTCTTTCGGAATTTTCGGAGCATGTGCATCAAGCTTTAGTTGAAAGCTGCTGTCGTATTGGGTCTACAGAGTTTCTTTTTGATCTGCATTTTGCAAGTGAAGAGGGGAAAATTTCGGAGGGACTAATTGATCGATGGATCGCCGCTCGAGATCAAGCTGATGTAACTGGAGTTTGGATTGACGCGAATCGTGAAGTCATTCCAATTTCACTAAACGCTCCGTTCCTTCTTGAATATTTAGCGATTATTGACGCTGGTGAAATATATAGTAACGCTTTATCTGTTTCTGAACGTGTTGCGCTAGTAGCTTTCAATTCGGTTTCCGCTCCCTGCAGTGATCTTAGACTACGTATCGTTGAGGTGCAGAGCGTGCATGGAATCGCCGGGATTTCGTCGCGAGTGATCAGGCTTGCGGCCGATAATCCCAAGCACTTTCGAGCGCAGCATTGGCATACTGCTGTAACATCGGCAATTTGCCTCGGTTCTATTATTGGCGGAGCTGATGTCGCGAAGGCTTTCGCCCGGCTGTTACAAGTATCTGACGATGGGCTCGATATTCTGCTTGGCAATGATTTGACAGAAATGTGCGACCTTGCATTTGCGCTCGCCGCCCGTGACGCGCCAACAGAAATCTATCGGGTTATTGAAGATATATCGGCTAGTTTTTCAAGTCGCTCGGTTGCAATGGAGGCTCTGTATCTGCAAGTTCAACTGGGTTACCTCCAGCGAAGTGATCTTTCTAAATATATCAATAGTCTGTTCGAGCGAAGAGAAATAATAGTTGGAGGGCCATCGTTTTGGTATGATGTTGCAAAGATTGGTGCGCAGCTTTCAATGGTGGAAATAATTCCTCTCTTGCGTGACTTGGTTCAGTTGGGAGTTTTTATTGAGCCGGATGGAACGATGTATGCGAACCTTCAAGATTTAGACGAGCTTTTTGCGAAACCTCCGCAGCAAATTCAACTTCCAGATGCTAAGGCTATCGACGCTGGTTACCTCCTAAATCGTTGCTCCGGCCACGAGAGCGTAGGCGTCGCAGAATTTTTTTCCAATCTGGAGGCTCCGAGTTACGTAAAGTGATATAGTTACCTCGGATGCCGGAACGCCTGATCGTAGCGATCGTAACCATTGTCGATTATAGGAGATAGGCTCCGGAGTTTTTTTAACCTCGATACGACGATCGCTGGGAGATGCTGATTCTCATGTGTTCGGAGCGGTCTCACAGTCGAAAGGACTCATCCGAAAGCGGACATAGACAGGCTTGGCCATCGCGAGGGGCTAGGAGACGGGGGAAGGCCATAGGCCGCTGGACGCGAAAAAGATCGGTAGAGCTTTATTCTGACGGCAAAACGAGTGTGAAGACCGTTTATGAGACGTCGGGGTGTCTAGGGCACGCTGTACTGTGGCTGAACGTGGATGGATAATTGGCCCAGATTTGCGATACGACAGGCCAAATGGGCTATAATGAGCTTGCCTTACCACGATAAATCAATACTATCGGGGTGACGATATTGATAGTATGGCAAGTCTTGACGCGCTAGAACCCTTCGTAAACGAACTGATATTCGCGTTCTCCGTAGGAGCGCAGCGAGAAAAAGATCACTTCTGCTTCCATCTCGATTACGAATCTGAGGTTTACAGACAGGAAGAGTTAGCTCGGCTTTTACGTGATTCAGTCGAATATTTCGCGCTCACTCATGAAGAATTTGAGAGCTTCAGGGAAGACGGCGATATGGTCACTGCCAGACGATTGGCTTGGTCACGGATCTCTACGGCCAGAAAAAACGTCAAAGGCGACTATGGTGAGCTTCTTCTGTTTTTATTATTGAGTTTCAAGATGCAGGATCGCATTCCTCGTTTCGTTACAAAAGTTCGGCTCAGGAGTTCCTTAGGTGAACAAATAAAAGGTTTCGATTGTGCGCATGTAACATTTCAAAATAATCAACTGTGCCTGTGGCTGGGGGAGGCGAAGTTTCACGAGAAAATTTCCACTGCCATCTCAAGTGCCTTCGAATCTCTATCAAAACATTGGGATTCCAAATATCTTTCGAAGGAATTAAAAATATTAGGAGCGAATTGTGAGGCAAACCAAGGCATTGATGAAGTTCTCGGAAAAGAACTTGTTCTTGCCCTTACCAAAGGACGTTCTTTAGATCGTCTACAATTTAAGGTTCCTATTTTACTAACTTACGATAGCGACTGTGTACAACAAAATAAATCTGTGGGTGACGATTTTAAAAAAGAACTCGCAATTGAGCTGGAAGCGCACTTCAAAAGTATCGAAGGAAAAGTCTCAGGTGTTCCAAGTAACTTCTCATTGCTATTCTTTTTAATGCCTTTCAAAGTTGTATCTGAAATCAAGTCGGCCCTTGAAACCATGGAATCTGCATTGCGATGAACCTAACGACAGAAATTTCCTATCTTTCACCTGATGCAGAAGGAATTTCTTCTAGCTGCGATTTTATTAATCGAACTATAGGTTTCCTCAAAACGGAACGTGGTTCCGATGAAATAACGATATCGCTTTTGGAAAACGCGTATAACCTTCTTCAATTTTCCAAAGATGATGAAAGTCAAAATTTGGGACTTTCTGTAATATGTCATGTTGCAGATAACCTTTCTGTCGATCCGATGGTGCGAATCCTATTGGCAGATTGCATCACGGCTTGTAGTAACTTCCTGTATCGAGATATGCTTGTTAATAGATATGGAGCCGAATGGTGTCTTCATGAACCGAGTTTTATCGACGATTTCAAGAGGGAGTTTTATAGAGCAAATGATGACACGATCCTGACAAAACAGCAGCGCCAATTGCTGAGCGTGTTCCGCAAAAATCCTAGGTTGGTTGTTAGTGCTCCCACGTCGTTTGGAAAGACCAGGTTGCTTCAAGAGATTATACTCGAACGAAAATATCAAAGGGTTGCTCTTGTAATGCCAACAATAGCTTTAATTGCGGAAACAGTTCGGAGGCTTCGCAATGATAATAGGTTCGCTGGATATGCCATTCTAAACACGGCATCGCTGCCGCTCGGAACCAGCAAGTATATTTTTGTTCTTACTCCGGAGAAGCTTGATCTTCTGTTGGGTATCAACAAAGAGATTAACTTTGAGTTTTTTGCGATGGACGAAATATATAAAGTTCAGGAGGACGATGGTCGAAGGGCGGTTTTCGCGAGTGTTTTGTACCAAATGGCTACCTCTGGTGCGGAGTTTTATTTGATAGGTCCCTATTTTAAATCTTTTAGTGAGCGGTTTTTACAGAAAACTAGGGCGTTATTTAAGCATTACTCGCTTGAAATTGTTCAGAAGGACGAAATTAAAATTAATGCGTTGTCGGCGGGCGATTCTTTTGAGGTGGACGGGGTCGAGGTTGTAAAGGCTAAAACTGATAAGACTAATCTTAAAAGGATAGTTAAGAATCTAAAAGACCAGCAACTCATATACAATAGCACAAAACGAGGAACGGAAACTGTGGCTCGTATGCTTGCAGAAGAAAGTGAAATAAGTGTTGGATCGCCTCTTATTGAGTATATTAAAGAAAATATATCCAAAGAATGGAGCTTGGTTAAATGTTTGGAAAGTGGCGTCGGATTTCACCATGGTTCGATGCCGCGATACATTCAATCGGAGCTGGTAGATCATTTTAATAGAGGCGAGATTCGTTCTTTGGTTTGCACTACTACGCTGACCGAGGGGGTAAATACAACTGCGAAAAATGTTATCCTTTATAGTAATATGAAGGGGGATGATTCGTTGAGTGGATTTGATTACAAAAATATTAAAGGTCGTGCGGGGCGATTTTTACACCATTTCGTTGGCAGGATAATAACATTCTATCCAGTCAAGGAGGAAGAGAAGGATATTGTCACTTTTCATTATCTCGATGATGAGGATTTGGATTCAGATGAGGTTTTGTTCATAGACCAAGACGACTTACAACCAAAGGCGAAAGTGAAGCGTGATTTGGTTTTGGGGCTTCTGAATGAGCGAAAGGTACCGATAAATGTCATAAAGCAAAACAAGTATATCACCGTCGAAAAGCAGCTTATCCTGATAGAGCGACTCCGGAAAGATAGAGTTCTGTTAAATTCTTTGATATTTCACTCAAATATACCGGATAAGGTTACTTTCGAGAGAATTTTGGACTTAACCCAAGAAATTCTATTTAGTAAAACTGATTATGAAGATAAGGGCAATAATATACCTCTATCAGCCGCAGGTATGTAGAACAACGTTATTCGCATCTTCCTCAGGGTAGAAGATTTCACACAGTTTCTTCATTTACTCTGTTGCGTCTCTGAAAAAGGTCCTTATAAACTGTGGTGAATATATATGATACAACCACAAGGGCAATAATATACCTCTCTCATCCCTTCTTTGACCATCTCTATCTTTATCGCACAAAGTAGGTTCCACTGTGTTTTTGCCTGCGTATTCTATAGTATGAATACGCATGAATCTCTCGTTTTTCGCTCTGAATACTGTGCTGGTGACTACAATGAAGAGCTTGTCCTTGTGGCCGGGGAGTTTGGTCTAGTTCTTGAGAATACCTCTGTTGTTATTCCTTGGGAGTGGATTGACTCTGCAAGGCTTCTATTGTCGTCCGGGCGTTCGCTAGGATAAACCAGAAGGCGGTTGTCATTACTGCTCTTGGTTCTTTCTCTAGGTCTTCTCGCAGCTCCTCTATCTCTATTCCGCTTAGCTCGGATAGGATCGCTTGGGCGAGGTTATTGAAGCTGCCTGCCTCTTTCTTCTTTAGCTCGCTTATCCATGCTTGGAAGGTGAAGCCGAAGTTATGGATGTGATGAGTGGCTCCGTTGCGGGCTTTTCCAAGGATGTCTATGAACGTTATCTGTTCCGGGGTTAACAGATTATAGGCTTTGCACCACGCAATCTTGCCGGACCGTGAACCTCCTAAAGCCAGCGCCGTTACCACCTTCTCTACTTCTGGATTGTCGAGCTTCGTCACTAGCAGTCTGGTTAGCAGACTCTCGACGATGGCATACATGACGATTACCGTTGTCCAGTCGTCTCTCTGGCCCAAGGTGGCAACCGCTTCTTCTGGCACTCCTAGATGCTCTTGCATCCATGCCATGAAGTCTTCACTGACTATCTGCTGCTTCATGTCCGGGGCTTATCGCTTTCCGGGCCTGACTTGGAAAGAGGATTCTTACTGTTCTGGCTGGCGGGCCTGCTCTGGTACTATCGTCTTCGCTAGAGCCTCGAACTTCTCGAAGGGCGTCGGCTCTTTCTCGTTAACAATAATCTCTTCCTCTGGCACGGTTGAGAGCCTAACAGAGGCAGGGCTGTTCTTCAAATCTTAAAGGTCGTCGTCACTGGCCCCATTCATGTAACGGGACATCCTGCGCTTCTTGTTCTCTCTGACCATGGCTCCCTTGCGTCCAAGGTAGTCGTCAGCCAACTCCACCAATAAACGATTGGGATAGGCTACAGGACGCAAGGTAAGCAACTTCTCGAAACATTCTGCCTCTCTTCCTGGTCCTGCGTGCTCACAGAGGATGGCGTAGGCGATGGCCGTAGAACGAGAGATGCCTGCCTTGCAGTGGATCAGGATAGACTCTGCCCCTCGGGCAAACTCCAAACACTCCGTCAGTATCTCTAGAGAAGGAAGTACACCTTCGCCGTCTATGATGTCGTCAAAGAGGCAGACGAACCTCTTGGATTGAGGAAAGTGCTGTTCGATCTCGATTGCCGCCTGTTCTCCTACCGTGGCGTCCCAGATCGAGATTACATGGCTGTAGGTGCCTTGGATCGTGGGGAGGTCGTTCTTGGCGCAGATGGCTAGAAACATCTCCTAGCGATTGGCGCGAATCTCAATGTCTTGCTCCGGGTCGTGAGAGGGTTGTCCATTCTTTACCCAGTCGTACAACACATTCCCTTTCTCGTCTCTCTTGGCGGCCTGCCACACGTACTCCTGTACACTCGACTTGCCGAACTGATGATGAACAAGGGCGATCTTGGGGTGCGGATCGTGGCTGTCTTCCTGAATAGGCACCCATTCCTGATAAGGGCGAGCCACATAGACGAGGGCCGCAACAATCCCGATGACGATGCATACCTTCGTGCCGCCAAATTCCTCTGCCGCTTTGGTGTACAGCCACCCAGCAAACCCTACGGCGATCAGCCCTCCCAATGTCAGTAGAATCACGTACACTTTCTCCATATCACATCAGTTCGCATGTGAAACAGGAAAAGGATGCGCCCTGCGCACTTGGTTTCCGAGGTACCGCGAAGCACCTTGCTCCCAGAGCACGACAGGACGCACCGCATTGGTGCGCTGTCAGGCTCGGTAGGGAGCGTTGGAAAGTTTCGCGGTTTTCGGAAACGCCTTACCTGCTACACTAAATTTTTGTCAGATGGGGGCGAAAATACCCCCGGACAACTCAAAGTCAACTTGCCTTTCGTTTACCTCTCTTCGCCTTTCTACGTAGCCGGAAGGAACTGGTTCTCTCCGATCAACTTCGCGTAGGTCAGCCTTTCGCCGAAGATACACGAAGCGACTTTCTGAAAACGCCCTCCGTCGTCGTCTTTTCTCTCGTTGAATCGGAAAACCTGCTCCGACAGATACCGGAATAGATGGAACGATTCGACAGAGACATATGTGCCTCTGATGCCCCGCTTTAACAGGGACCAGAAGTTTTCCAGTCCGTTCGTGTGGACATTGCCGTTTACGTATCTCTCGGCGTGGTCCACCACCTTGTGCTCATACTCCGCGCTCATTGCCCTGTATGCTTGGAGGGCGTCTGTGTGGAGTTCTGAGCCCTTTACGACATATTTGCGGATGCGTCCGGCCAAGGCTCGCTTGTTCACTCTGCCGGGAACCACCTCGGCGATGATCCGGGAATGCCCTTTCTCGCTATGACGTTCAAGCAGGCCCATGACCGCCGTTTTCCCGCATACTCCCGTTCCGGTGATCCCCCGGCGAATCTTGGTGCTGACGTGCATGTTTCGCGCAAGGCCGCCGATATAGGACTCGTCCACTTCGACCACTCCTCCAATTTTCTTGTTAACAATAGAACCTTTCTCCATGGCCTTGCGGATACGGTGGAGCATGAACCAGCCGGTTTTCTGGGTCACACCTAGCGCACGGTGTATCTCATAGGAGCTAATCCCGTTCTTGGCATTGGCGATCAGCCACATGGCACAGAAACATTTCGCTAGAGGTAACTGCGAATCCTCGAAGATCGTCCCCACTTTCACGGAAAACTGCCGCTTCTTCGTGCATTTGCTGCACTGCCAAATTTTCCGAGTGCTGATGAAGGCAACCTTGTCCGTTCCACAGTAAGGGCAGCACACGCCGCTAGGCCAGCGGAGCCTCTTCATGTAGTTAAATGCGTTATCTCCCTTGGAGAAGTAGAGAACTGCTTCTTGGAGTGTTGCGGGATTGGTCTTCACCTCAGTTTATACGAGGCACACCCCCAATTCGCAACAGACATACCTCACTTTTTGAGGTAAACAGTGAGATAAAACTGATATATGGCCACTTTACTGAACATTACCCCCTACGTTCAGCTCGAAGCTGACGGTAATCCGATACCGATTACGCGGGCATCTCTGTTAATTGATTCACAGCAGCACAATCTCTTTGTCGTGCCGCAAGGAGACGTTGCGGCCAATCTGCAAATATTCCGGCTAACATTCCTGGGCATGGGTAGTTCCCAAACTCATCTGTCTGTGGAAATGTCAAAATTTCCGTGTTCGTGCCAAACCAATGATCCAGAATTAGTCCCGCATCTTCATTTGAAACACTACGAGAATTGGAAGATTGAAAAGATAGCCCGACTGATTGAAGAGAAACAGAGCCATCGTTAAATACACTCTCTGTAAAAACTACCTTTCGAGTTAGGATCGCTTCAGGCACGCCCCTAGCTTATAGCTAGGTAAACCCCTCATTTCAAGCATATTTAGCTTCTATCCTTGTTTTGCTCTGTTGGGGCTGAGTCAGGGATATTATTGCCAAGATAAGAATTTCACGTTTGGTGATCTTAAGCGACTTACGAAGTTTTATGTATATAGGAAGCCTTCGATAAAAGATTTGATATTGGCGCAAAATGGCAAGAGTGCGGACACGAAGATTCGGCGCGCATTTACTTTGATCAGTCGATACTTTGAGTTCGCGTTCCCCAAATATCTCACTTGCTTTCAGAACCTGGCAAATTTCGTTTTGAAGGAGGGCGGGAGTACGGAGGAAGTTCGATTGGGCTTTACAATAACCATGCTTCAGTATGGCGTAACAGAGCCACACGAGATCGCACTTAAAGATGCTGGACTTCCTAATGAGGTAATTAATAAAGTGTCTTCAAAACTGAAAGAATGTCGCAGTTTTGAAGAAATTCGCCTCAAGCTTCGCTTAGATCCTAATACACTCGACGGTTTAGACGAATTTGAGCGTGATCTCTTCAGGAAGGCTCTTTAGAAAGAACTGTCTTCAGGATCTCGCCTGTTTGAACAACCTCTCGCTAGCTGCCGGATGTTACGCCATTCTGGTCGGACGACGCACGGGAGACCGGTGCGGATGGCCACGTGGCTGTTTGTGGCCACACATGAGCGACTGCCTGCTTAGTTGCGAATTGTAATTCAACAGAGTCGGTGGCGGCAAACGGTCAACACCATCTGCTATAGTGAGACTTGCTAAATCGCACGGTCTCCCATCAGGGAGGAAAGGATATCTCAGTAACTTTTCCATCTGTATATCTGCCAACGAGAGCCGTATACTCTCTGTAATTGTTGAAGTTTCGTTGCCAGCCAATTGTCACCTCGGCGCGGAATTTACCTTCGGAAGACTCAAGGTGGGTAATGAGTATACCAGGGTTTCCGTATATGGGCTTTAAGTATGTGGCTGCTTTTAAGCTTATTTCGTCTTCGATTTCATCTCTTCCTATATCGTTATTGATCATCTGTTATTTATTTCACTTCCGCTACTTGTCTGTTTGACTATCGCATTTTATTTTATTTGTTTTAACTCGCCCTCCGGAAACATTTGCTTCCTAAGAAAGAGCGGCCATTTTACAAAAATATCAAATCTTGTGATCAATGTCCAGATAATTTATCATATTTATCAAAATGTGGTAATTTCCGGCGTTTTTGCAGAAGCATTTATTTAATTAATAAAAAACCGTGTATTTGTTACGTATGTGAGCCTGTATGCAAATTCGCAGTACAATTTGTCTGTTCTCACTATTGACGCATGCTTGACGTCGCTGATGACGATCGATTCGTTGTGTGTGGCCAAGCAGGAGACATCCTTGCGGTAGTCCTGCATCCTGATTAATCAGACAAGGATGATCTCCCCCTCAGAACCATCCCCTCCGATGAACCACGTTTTCGTGGATTTCGAGAACGTGCAGAGAATCCCGAAGAACCTCTCGGGCAATTCTGCTGTCCAAGGGGTCGGTCCTGAATGGCGTTAAGATAAGGAAGGTAAGGCGGCAAACACTTCAGAGAGAACGTGCTGGAGGATAGGTTAAGCGGATTCTATATAAACAT
>Ga0310811_10002820_pt1 | contig 21795 bp, 18 predicted proteins | sample YCmetagenome_FD_207642 | JGI IMG/M metagenome (GOLD analysis project Ga0310811, IMG submission 207642) | Soil microbial communities from experimental microcosm in Duke University, North Carolina, United States - YC | ecosystem: Engineered > Artificial ecosystem > Soil microcosm > Unclassified ...
CGAATGTGAGCTCAAGCTTTCCGGCCTCGATCTTCGACAGATCGAGCAAATCGTTGAGAAGCGAAATAAGATGTCCGCCCGAGGCGTGGATGTCCTTGAGATATTGCCGGTAGCGTTCGCTGCCGATCGGGCCGAAACGCTCGTCCATCATCACTTCGGAAAAACCGATGATGGCATTGAGCGGCGTTCGGATTTCGTGGCTGATCTTGGCAAGAAATTCGGACTTCGCCGTGGACGCCTTCTCGGCCGCGCGCTTGGCGTTGATCAATTCCTCTTCGCTGCGCTTCCAGGCGGTGATGTCGCGCAAAACCACGCAAAGTTTCTCGCCGTCCTCGATGCGCCCGATCGTGATATGCAGCGGGACAAGCCCGCCCTGGCGCACGCGCCCGATTGCTTCGTAGCCGGCGCCGAGTGAATCGACCCCGTCGCGCCGGGCAAGCCGCCCGAGATGCTCGAGCACCGGGCGGTGGGATTCCGGAACCAGCAGATCGCTGAGTGAAAGGTCTCCCAGTTCGCCCGCATCGTAACCGAAAAGCGCCTGCGCGCTGCGATTGCCGGAGAGCACGCGGCCGTTACTATTCAGAATCAAAACTCCATCGGTCGCAGTGTCCAGAATTGCCCTGAGTTCGCGGATCTCCTCATCGCCCCGCTGCGGCGATGCCTCTGCCTGTTTGCCGCCCGCATTTGGCTGCGTATCGATCATCAAGGCGAGCGCGCTCTCGCCGCTCCATGTCACGCTGAACAAGCGCCCTTCGACCGGCTTCTGCTTGCCGTTGCTCGTCGCAATCGTCAGCGACTTGGTCGCGCCGAGGTCCTTTGCGGCTTCTTTCTTGGGTTCGATGAACAGACTGTCGAGGCCGCCGGCTTCGGTCAGCTGGTCGAGAGTCGAATATCCGCTCCAGTCGAGGAAGGCGCGATTTGCGTAAATCAGGCTGTTGAGCCGATAGACCAAAATGCCGGTCGGAAGGCGCTCGAAGATCGTTCGGTCTTCCAGCGTGTCGCGTGCCGGCTTCGGCGTCTGCGGCGTCTCGGCTGGTGCCGCAACGGGCTCGGAGGATTCGAGCGGAACCGGGGCGCTGGATTTACCCGATGTCTTGCGCAGGCGTTCGCTCAGCTCGCGCGCAAGCTCCTGAAAGGCAACGTGCTCTTTGGGGCTCAGCGCCGGTGCGGCGGGCGCCGGTGCCGCCGGGAAAGGCAGCACTTTTGCTGGTTCGCTGGGCGCGCCCGGGTTGTGATCGAGCTTCCGGCTTTGCAAGTCCTTGAGCCTGTCCACGTCGCGGCACAGGCCGAAACCGCGAAATCCGCCAAAGCGGCGATCGCTGTCGAACATTGGCAGGCCCGACATCTCGACGGTGAGCGGCTGGTCGAGTCCCTCGATTGGCCAAGCCGTCTCGATGCCGCTGAAGGTCTCGTGCCTGGACAGCGCGTTTGCGATCTCTCCCACTGGATCGAGGGTCAGTGTCTTGGCGACCTCGGCCCAGCTGAGCCCGAGCACGGCGGCCGATTTCGTGCCCAGCAGATCGGCAAATTCCCGGCTTGTCACAGTGAAGCGTGTTTCGGCGTCGGTCTTCCACACAAAACGGAACGGCCGCGATTGAAGTTGGGATTCGACCGGGTTCGGTATCTTCGGCGTTTGCGCGCCGGCGCGCGGAGTAGAGCGCTTCTGAGTTGGTTCGGAGAAGATAGCGAGCAGACCAAACGTCGAGCCGGCGCCGAGTTTGATCATGGTGATATGACCGGCCGCGATGTCGCCTTCGGCCATGTCGTTCAGGCTGGCCTCGCGCGCCAGCTTTTCGGCACCGAGCGCGACGAGATCGCGTTTATGACCCATGCGCTCGATCGCTGCGGGATGGGCGGCGATGGTCTCGCCGTCCGCCGTAAAGATTGCTGTGTCCGGGCCCAAATCGCGCAGCAACCGTGTTGCACGATCCGGCAGAGCAAGAGACTTTCCGGCTCGTTCAGCGGAGGCGATCAGGATCGCTGCGCTGTCGCCGGCCAGCGCGACACGCGAGCACAGGCAGACAAGCGTTGCGCCAAAGCTTGCGCCAAAGCCGCGCAGTCTCTCCAGCCGCGGAGTGCCGGCTTGCGGGAGCGTGTCCGACAGGCGAGCAACTTGAACGGATGCCGAATGACTGGCGTCGAAGCGCAGCAGCGCGGCAGCTCCGGGCGAGGCTGCGTCAAAGATCGCAGCGCCTGCCGGGTTGGCCCAAAGAATGCGATCGGCATCGGGACTCCACAGCCATACCGGCGCGGGAGCGAGCGCATGCACCGCGAGTCGCGGGTCACGGAGAATTGCAAGCTGCGGAGTCGGGTCCGTCATCACGCTGTCGCAACAATTACGGCTAATAAAGAATTAATAGGGCGGCTGGTGATGTGCGTCCACGCACCGGCGTGCGCCATCCAACGCCAATCGCCGATAGCGTTAACCCATGCAGGTTCCAGGTCTGGCGGCCGTGCGGTGCCGGCCTAAATAGGGTCAAGCCCTCCAGGACGGACGGTAGGCCGCAGTGTTGGTCCGGCAGGGACCAGCGCCGAGGATTTGAAAGGTCTGGGTTGGTCAAAGTGCCCCGTTCAGCCCGCGGGACGGGTTTTTATGGCCATTTGTGCAGTGCAGTATTTTTTATTGCAATGCACCAAAAATGAGAGTACAAGACCCCCACATTCCGTCAGGCAATTGTTCTGCGTGCGTCGACCGGCGGATTTGCATCAGTAGGGACCGATTTGCGGAGGGCGAATGGTCCGATCAATCGAGGGGCCCTCCTTAGTCAAGGATGATTGCTATGGCCGAAACCACGTCCGCCACCACGTCAAAAGGCAAGCCGAAACCGGTTGCTATCGCAACCGGCTCTGAATCGCCGAAGTTCGAAATGCCCCGTTTTGAAATGCCGAAATTTGAAATTCCGACCGCCTTCCGCGAATTTGCCGAAAAGGGCATCGCCCAGGCCAGAGACAACTACGAGAAGGTCAAGACTGTTGCCGAAGAAGCGACTGATGTCTTCGAGGACACGTATTCGACGGCCACCAAGGGCTGTGCGAGCTACGGCCTCAAACTCATCGAGACCACGCGGGCCAATAGCGACGCCGCTTTCGATCTGATGAGCGACGTGATGAACGCCAAGTCGTATTCGGAAGTCGTCGAGCTCTACAGCGCCTATCTGCGCAAGCAGTTCGATACGCTCGTCACGCAGGCCAAGGACCTTTCTGAGCACGCTCAGAAAGTAGCGACTGAAACCGCCGAGCCGATCAAAGGCCACTTCACCAACGCCCTGAACAAGGCGGCCTGAAGACTCGCGCTGTTCCTGAGCAGTGACCCGTTTCTAAGGCCCGGACCAAATGTCCGGGCTTTTGTTTTGCCTATTGGCGGGGAGCGCTTGCCAAAAAGGCGGGCGGCACCTAGGTTCCGGCCGCTTGGATCGGCTTTGATAAAGTCGGCTGCCTGTGCAGGCGTAGCTCAGTTGGTTAGAGCGCTGGTCTGTGGAACCAGAGGTCGGTGGTTCAAGTCCACCCGCCTGTACCACTTCTGCAAAGTGCGCAAAAAGAAAACGCCGGCCTGATGCGCCGGCGTTTTCTGTTGGAGAGTCTTTTTACGAATCTAGCGTGAGCTGTAACGGCCGTTGCCGTTGCTGCGCGGATTGGTAGGCACCGTGCGAGGCGGGTAGGGGCGTCCCTGCGGTCCGCTGAACAGCCAGTCGAAGAAGTTGTTGCCGCCGCCATAGCTGTAGCCGCCGCTCGGGCCGCCATACGCTCCGACCGGCATGCGAACCGGCTTGGACGACGTATTGGGCGCGCGCTCGACCCCGATATCGGCGACCTTGCGCTCGCTGCTCTTGAGGATCGCGAGCATCTTGGCGTCACGTCCGTAAACGTCTTCGCGCAGCTGCAGCTTGCCGGCGTCATCCACGAAGGCGGTCTGGTAGGTCAGATGCACCGGGATGAATTTCGGGAAGTTGATGTTGATCTCGCTGCCGCCGAACATGCTCTCGAGTTTGGCTTCAGTGTAGCGTTCCTTCGGGAGCACCAGCGACAGCAGCTTCTCGCCATAGGTCAGCGGATTTTGCACGCGCATGCAGCCATGGCTGTAGGCGCGCTTGTCACGCGCGAACAAGTATTTGTCGGGCGTGTCGTGTTGGTAGACGAGGAACTTGTTCGGGAAGTTGAAGCGGATGCGGCCGAGCGCATTACCGGCTCCCGGCGGCTGCGAAATATGAATTGTGCCGTCGGCATCCTGCGTCAGCTTGAGGCCGATGCGCTCGAGCGCCTGCGGGTCCTGCTCCAGCGCCGGCAGATATTCCTTCTCGATGATCGAGGGCGGCACGTTCCACGTCGGATTGACCGTGATGAACTTCATCTCGGCGCTGACCATCGGCGTCGCCAGGTTCGGCTTACCCACGACGATGCGGGTGTGCCAGTAAGCCTTGCCGTCGTTGTAGAGCGTCAGCGTGTAGTCGGGGACGTTCACGACAACATGCGGGTTGCCGAGATCGCGCGGCAGCCAGCGCCAGCGCTCCATGTTCACCAGGATGGTGTCGATCGGATTGTGGCTCGGGCGGCGCGCTTCCTTTTGCTCGCCATTGAGGGCGCGCGTCGTGTTCGGGCCGAGATTGCCGTCGACCTCCAGCTCGCCTTCGGTCTGGAACGTCTTCACCGCATCGCGGACCGAGTCGTCGTAAAGCGAGTTGTCTTTGTCACCCGCAATGTCGAGCCGTTTGCGCAGCGCCACGACGCGCGCGTCTTTCATGCCCGGGCGCAGAATTTTGCCTTCAGGAACGTGCACGCGCGGCTTGTCAGGCTTTGCTTCCGCCTTCGGCCCGGTGTCGAGAGTACCCTTGCGCAATTCCGCAAGCTTGTCCCTCAGCGCTTTGAATTCCGTCTGGGGCGGATTGTAGTTGTCGAGAACCTTGCCGGCATCGCTGCTCTCCGCCAGCTTTGCCAAAACGCTCGCCGGATCCGGCGGAACCAGATCGTACTGGATGTCGGAGCCAACGCGGCTGAAGTGGATGCGCCCGATCTCGGCATGGCGCGCAAACGTCAGCGCGGACAGAGTCAGCTTGAGTTCATCCTCCGCCAGCGCGTCGGCGCTATCGGACTTGAAGCCCGGAACCGGATAGTCGCTGGGATCGAGACCGACCGTATCGACCTGGGCAAGAAAGGCGGTAGCCGACTTGGCGCGGTCGTTGATTGCGTTGTTGGTCAGCCACAGCGGCGCGTAGTTGCGCCCGCTGTAATAAGCCTCGATCCCTGATCGATCAGCTTTGCGGGGAACAAGGCGGTCAAACTGCCTTCCGGTGATCAACTCACGGAGCTTGTCGCCAATTTCGCTTCCGACAGCCGCAGTCGATCTGGGTTCGCCGGCCGGCGGCGTAGCCGTCTGCCGTGGCTCGTCCTTCGCGGCCGCCGTTGGCTTGCCCAGAGGCGACGGCTTTTCGATATCTTTCAACGTCAGTGGCGGGGGAAGGGTGGTGTCCGGCATCGGGATCAATGCTTCGGCGGGCTTGCCGGCTTGCTGCGCCATGCCAGCATGGCTCGACAGGGTCAGCGCAACCGCCACGGCAGTCGAGGCCAGCAGGCTGTTAAATCGAGGACTTTTCACCACTTTTCTCCCAAAGCTGTCACAGGGCGCGCGGGCCCTTAAATGTCCGGGCCAGTTTAACTGATAGTCCATAGCGAGTTACGTTTTTCCCAATAGTTCAAGCCGAACAATCGGGTAGTGTGGCTTATTTGCACGGTCAGCCGCAGCACCCCCGTTTTGCGGTGGTTTTTCACGTCACCGCGTAGAATCAACGTATGGCAACCGCGCGTCCGGCGGGCGGTCGAGAGCTCCTTTCCAGCGGTTATACCCATGACTTTTACGTGAGGCGCGTTTATGGCCGAAATGTAGGGGTGTGGCATGCCAACGCCGTGGTGCCGTGCCGAGGTACCAAGGCCGTGCGGTATGGCTGATACAACCTGACCGTGTGCCAAAAGCCCTGGGCACCAGAAAAAACCGAGCCCCGAAAGGGGCCCGGTTTCAGTATTTGCCGGCGTGGGGGCCGGCAACATCGTCCAGAGGGGAACAAGCTGCGCACCGGTGATTCTGGGAGGATACGCATCCGGCGCAACAGCGAGTACGGAGTATGCGAACGCCAATGCTCCGCATCAACGCCGATGGCCGCATGCCAGCCATGCGTGGTCGCGGTCGTTCGATGTCCATTGAAATCTCGGGACGACTGCGATTTTCGTCAGCCGAAACACGAGATGTTGAACGAAACTAAAAGTGCCAGCGCTGTGCGTTGGCGACAAGGAAGTCGCGGAAGACCTGGATGCGCGCGACTGACTTGAGCTCCTCCGGGTACACGAAATAGGCGTCCATCGCGAGCGTGTCGGCCTCACCGAAAAGCTGCACGAGGCCACCGTTTTCTTCCACCAGGTAATCCGGCAGCATCGCGACTCCGAGCCCGCGCTGACACGCGCGCAAAACGCCGAGCACGTTGGTCACGGTCAGATGCGGCGTGCGCGGACTCTTGCTCTCGCGGCCGATCTCGAGCAGCCATCGCCGATTCTGCAGATGCGCCGGGACGGCGCCGCCGCCAAGAAGGACGATACGGTGCTTGTCGAGGTCGTCGTGCGTGCGCGGCGTGCCGAAGCGCTTGAGGTAGTCTGGCGACGCATAAGCATGTGAGTGCACAGAGAACAGCTTGCGCTGGATCAGGTCCGGCTGCGTCGGCTGGCGCAGGCGGATGGCGACGTCGGCCTCGCGCATTGCCAGATCGAGCTCTTCATCCGTCGTGATCAGTGTAATATGGATGTCGGGATAAAGGTCGAGGAATTCGCCGAGCCGTGGCGTGAGCCAGTGCACGCCGATGCCCGGCGTGGTCGAGACCTTGAGTTCGCCATTCGGCCTTTCGCGGCTGTCCGTGAGCTTTGTCCGCGCCGCCTCCAGCTTCATGAAGACTTCGTGCGCCGTGCGATAGAGCAGCTCGCCCTGCTCCGTGAGAATCAGCCCGCGCGCGTGACGATGAAAGAGTGACACCGAAAGCTCGGCTTCAAGCGCGGAAACCTGCCGGGAAACGGCTGATTGGGACAGGCCGAGCCGTTCTCCGGCATGGGTGAATGAGCCCGCTTCCGCCGCGGCGTGAAACACCTTCAGCTTGTCCCAATCCATCGAGGTGTTGGGTGCGCCCATGAATTTACTCCGCCGCCGCGCGGCGATGCTCGTGCGCGGCCAGGAATTTCTCCGCTTCGAGCGCGGCCATGCAGCCTTGCCCGGCAGCGGTCACCGCCTGACGGTAAATATCGTCTGTGACGTCGCCGGCCGCGAAGACGCCCGGAACCGATGTTGCTGTGGAATGACCCTGTGTCACGATGTAGCCGGAAGACTTCATCTTGACCTGGCCGGTAAACAGCTCCGAGGCCGGCTGATGGCCGATCGCGATGAACACGCCGTCGACCTTCCGTTCGGTGATCGCCCCGGTCTTTATGTTCTTGAGTTTCACGCCGCTCACCTTGAGCGGGTTCTCGGCGCCGGTGACATCTTCCAGCACGCTGTCCCAGACCACTTCGATCTTGGGATGCTTGAACAGCCGGTCCTGCAGGATCTTTTCGGCGCGGAACGTGTCGCGCCGGTGCACGACCGTCACCTTGGAGGCAAAATTGGTGAGGAACAGCGCCTCTTCGACCGCAGTATTGCCGCCGCCGACCACGATCACTTCCTTGTTGCGATAGAAGAAGCCGTCGCAGGTCGCGCAGGCCGACACGCCATAGCCTTTGAATTTCTGTTCCGAGGGCAGATCGAGCCAGCGCGCCTGCGCGCCGGTCGCGATGATGAGCGCGTCGGCGAGATATACGTCGCCGGAATCGCAGATCAGCTTGAAGGGCCGTTGCGACAATTCCACTTTGTTCACGTGGTCGGTGACGATGCGGGTACCGACATGTTCGGCCTGGGCCTGCATCTGCTCCATGAGCCAGGGGCCCTGGATGACGTCGGCGAAGCCGGGATAGTTCTCGACATCGGTGGTGATTGTGAGCTGGCCGCCGGGCTGCACGCCCTGGATGAGGACCGGCTCTAGCATTGCGCGCGCGGCATAAATGGCGGCCGTGTACCCGGCCGGGCCCGAGCCAACGATCACAACTTTTGCGTGGGTGGTTTTCGTCATGTTCTCGCACGCCCCCCTGGCGGGCGCTTTCGAGCGCTTGTGGCCCGCGGTGGCCGGACCTCGCCGGCTCTTTTCCTGAGCAGGATGTATGGCTTCGCGTCGAGCTATGCAAGATACGCAACCCGTCGCGCCCACAGTCTCGGCTTTCGCAGTCATCACGATCTCAGGAGCGCGCAATATTGTTTCGCGAAATAATATTTCCCGGTATGAATGGCTCATGGCCGATCCGGTCATCCGTTTGTGGAGTGCCTTGTGCCCGCCCGCCTCGATGCCATCGACCGCAAGATCCTCAAGGAGTTGCAGGAGGACGGCCGCATCACCAACGTCGAATTGGCGAGCCGGGTCGGCATCTCGGCCCCGCCCTGCCTGCGCCGCGTTCGTGCGCTGGAGGAGGCTGGCTACATCAAGGGCTACCGCGCGCTGCTCGATGAAAAAAAGCTCGGCTACGAGGTGACGGTCTTCGCCATGGTGCATCTGTCGAGCCAGGCCGAGACGGATCTCATCGCTTTCGAAAACTTCGTCCGCGCTCAGCCTTTGGTGCGCGAGTGCTGGATGCTCTCAGGCGAGATCGACTTCGTGCTCAAATGCGTCGCGCCCGACCTGAAGACGTTCCAGGCCTTCGTCGAGAAGCTCACCGCCGCGCCGAACGTGCGCAACGTGAAGACCTCGCTCACGCTGCGCAACTCGAAGGATGCGGCGATGGTGCCGATGGAAGGCTAGCCGGCCGTCACGCGCGCGGTACGCCCGCAATTTCGAGGCCGTCGCCGAGACGCGCCATGAAGCCCGGCGTGAACGGCCATGCCTGCCGCGCCTCCGCGACCGTCAGATCCGGGTCGTTGCGCATCAAATTTCGTGCCCGTCTGCGGGCCTCGCTTCGCGCGCCCGCGAGCGCCGCCGCTGCAACCGCAACCCTGTCGGCCCAATAAGATCCCGGCGACGCCTCGACCCCGCCCAGCACCCAACGCGCGGCCTGCTCGTATCTCTCGGCGAGGAAATGTGTGCAGCCTATCCCGATAAACGTAATGTGCCGCAACGGCTCGAACGGCATCAAATAAAGCGCTATCCGCAATTCCCTCAGTGCGCTGTCGCTGTCGCCGACATAGGCCGACATCCAACCGCGGCGAATCCAGGCATAGGCCAGCCAGGGATCGAGCGCCAAAGCGCGTTCGAGCCGCGTTTCCGCGTCGTCAAGGCGATGCAGCAGCACGAGCGCACCGCTGCTCAATGTCAGCGTCATCGGGTCGTGCGGGTCGAGCACTAACGCCTGCTCTTGCAGCTGATATGCCTTGGCTCTGTCGGTGTCGGGCGTTGCGCTGAAACGGTGAGCCGCGCGTTGACCCCAGCACCACGCGGCGATTGCTTTTGGCAAGGCGTAGGATGGTGCCAGTTCCTGCGGACGATCGAGCTTTTCGATGGCCTCGTCGCATTGCGCTGGCGCAACGGCGAAAGCCAGCGGCAGGGCTTCCATTGTCAGCCGGATTGCTTCGTCGAAACCCAGATCGACGCGGCTGGAGGATTTTCGCGTCCGCTCGATCGTCGTCGAGGGATGCTCTCCGAAATTTTTCCGGTAAACGCCAGCGAAACGGCCCAATTGGTTGAACCCGCTTGCCAGTGCAATGTTGGTAACGGTGTCTTGCGGCCCGGCATTGAGCAGCTGCTGCCGCGCGCGCGCAAGCCGGGCCCGCCGTACCCAGCCCAGTGGCGTGGTGCCGAGAAAAAGCCTGAAGTGTGTTTCGAGCGTGCGGGGACGCACGCCGGCGATCAGCGCGAGCGTATCAAGCCGGACCGGCTCGGGCAGGTGGCTGCGCAGCCAAACCAGCGCGCGCACGAGGTCCGCCGGTAATGCGGACGACGATCCGGAAAATTCGATTTCCTGTGACGACGCCTGGTCAGATGCCGACATTGGCGACCTGCTTCGCAAAAGAGGTCTGAGCCGAGCCACACAGTAGTCTATCCGGCGTTTTTTGCATACCGAGGCGGAAACTGGATAGTCCGAACGAGCCGACTGGCGGAGACTCTGTTGAATTCCTTCGAGTTCCAACGTTCTCCGGGAGCCACAACATGACGCGAATGTCATCTATCCTCGCGACGGTAGCGGCCATCGGCGTTTGCGTAATTCAGCACGCCAAGGCGCAAGAAAGCGATCAAAAGCTCGGGCAGGTGCATTTCGAAACGTCGTGCACGCCGGAAGCGCAAAAGCTTTTTGATCGCGGGATGCTGTATCAGCATTCTTTCTGGTATCGCGCGTCGCAGCACGAATTCGAGGCGGTGTTGAAGGCCGATCCCTCATGCGGCATCGCCTATTGGGGCATCGCGTTGAGCATGTTGTTGAATCCCCACGTGCCGACGCCGGCAAAAAATCTTGCAGAAGGCTCGGCAGCAATCGCCAAGGGACAAAGCGTCGGCGCCAAGTCACAGCGCGAGCGCGATTACATCGACGCGCTTGCCGTCATCTACGTCGATCATGACAAGCTCGGCCATCTCCCGCGTACACAGGCTTATGCGAAGGCGATGGAGAAAGTCGCGCAGAGCTATCCGAATGACGACGAGGCGCAGATTCACTACGCACTGGCGCTCAATACGTCGGCTTCGCCCGCCGACAAGACCTATGCCAATCAGCTCAAAGGCGCGGCGATCCTGGAGCCGATCTTTGCGCGCCAGCCGCACCATCCGGGTGTCGCGCATTATCTCATCCATCTCTACGACTATCCGCCGATCGCCGAGAAAGGACTCAATGCGGCGAGGGCCTATGCCAAGATCGCGCCCGGCGCCGCGCACGCGCAGCACATGCCATCGCATATATTCACGCGCGTCGGCTACTGGAAGGAATCGATCGACTCCAACAAGGTTGCGCAGAGAGTGGCGAAGGAGGCATCCGACTTCCACGACCAGCTGCATGCCATGGACTATCAGGTCTATGCGTACCTGCAGCTTGGGCAGGACACGGCGGCCAAAGCGGTCTTGGACCAGATGACGACGGTGACCGGCTTCACCGAGACCTTCCTGGTCGGGCCATATGCATTGGCCGTTTCACCCGCGCGTTATGCGCTCGAACGCGGCGACTGGAAGACGGCCGCCGAGCTGAACGTTCGGCCAAGCCCTCTGCCGCACGTGCAGGCGGTGACGTATTTTGCCCGCGCGCTTGGCGCCGCCCGTTCGGGCCAGCCGGACTCCGCGAAGACGGAAATCGCCAAGCTGGTCGAGCTGCGCGACAAGTTGCAGGGGAAGGACGCCTATTGGTCCCAGCAGGTCGACATTCAGCAGCAGGTCGCCTCCGCCTGGGTGATCTATGCGGAAGGCAAACGAGATGATGCTCTCAAAGCTATGAGCGCGGCGGCCGATGCCGAGGACAAAACCGAGAAGCATCCGGTGACACCGGGCGCGCCGATCCCCGCGCGCGAGCTTTACGGCGTAATGCTGCTCGAGCAGGGCATGGCCAAGGATGCGCTGGCCGCCTTTGAAGCAGTGTTGAAGAAAGAGCCCAACCGGCTCGGCGCCTATGCCGGCGCGGCCAGGGCCGCCGCCAAGTCCGGCGACCGCGAAAAGGCGCGGCAATACAGCGAAAAGGTCGTCACCATCGCAGCCAATGCCGACAAGGCTCGGTCCGATGTGAGCGATGCTCGCGAATTCCTGAAGTCGCATTGACGACCGAACAGCGGCGTCATGAGGACGATCATCCTCCCGATCGCGCTTATGGCGCTTGCTGCTCCGGCGGTTGCCGAACCACGCGAGGTGTTCGGCTATGGCGGTGAGCTTGGCGAATGGGAGTTGAGTGCCACCGTTACCGAGAGGGCATCGTCAATCAACCGTGAATTCTCCGGACCGATGACGATGACGCATGTCGGCATCTGCACGCAGGACGGTCCGGAGAAGAAGGCCGGCGAAATCCGGTTCCAGGTCTTGGACGTTCCGCCGCAGCTCCATGCGACACTGCTTGTCGATGGGGTCAGCTGTACCTACAGCGGGAAGCGGTCGGATTTTTACAGCGGAACACTGATCTGTCCCGGCCGGGCGGGCGTGCCATTGAAGCTATGGCTGAAATGAGTGGGCGCGCAAACGCGGTCGAAACGCCCGCGAATTTCGACCGGTTGCGATGGCCGGGAGGAGTCCGACCATCGCATTAAATCAAATGTCACTCTGCCGTCGTGGGATCGATCACCGCGCGCACCGGCGAAATGCGGCTGGCCGGAAAGCCGCCCTTGCGCGCGTGCGTTTTTACCGCGTCTTCATCCGGCGCGATGTAGATGCAGTAGATCTTGTCGTCCGTGACGAAGCTCTGCTGCCACTGGATCTGCGGACCCATCTCGCGCAGCACGCCGCAGGATTTCTGCGAGATCGCCTGCAGTTCCTGCCGGGGCAGCTTGCCGGCGCCTGTCAGTTCCCGCTCGATGACGAATTTCGGCATTTTTATTTCCTCCGGTTGCGAGCATGCGTGATGCACGACCTGGCCGGACGTTAGGGCCGCCGTGACAGCGCGTATTGAGGCGAGGGCCCCTAAAACCGCGGATTTATCAGCTGAAAAAGAGGGACGTCTGTCCCGGCTCAGTGGCCGCTGTCCAGGCCGAGGCCTGCTTCGCGCGCCCGCACGATGGCCTGGTAGCGGTGCTCGACGCCGATCTTGTCGAAGATGCGGGTGATGTGGTTGCGCACGGTCTTCTCGGACAATTTCAGCGCAGTCGCGATCTCGGAATTGTCGAGCCCGCCGGCGATGCCGTCGAGCACCGCGCGCTCGCGCGCCGTGAGCTGGTCGAGCGGCAAGGCAGTGTTGGCGGAAGCCGCGACCGGCGCCATCAGAAAGGCCCGCATCTCGGCGACCAGCTGCGCCCAGGCTGGCTCTTCGGCGAGTGGCATGTGGTTTTCGCTGTCGAGCGTGACGAACCGGGCATCCGGGATGAGGCTCGCGAGCAGGCGGCCTTCGTCGACCGGCACAACCGCATCGCGCTCGGGATGCATTACGAGAACGGGGCATTTGATGTTGCGTGCGGCTTCGCTCACATCGACGCTCCAGCCGATCCCCAGCAATCGGACCGCCATCTCGGCGGACGTTGCCGCGCGCTGCTGGTCGCACCACGAGCGCACATGCTCAATGCTGCCGCCGGGCTGGAAGTGGTTGGCCCAGACCTGGAGGAAGGCGTGGTTCTCCTGTCCCCATCCGAGGCGCGTGAGGTCGAGAAGCACACGCGCCTTTTCCACCTCCTTTGGCTGGTCGCTGCGCCGCAGGCGGCCGCGCGCGTAGGTACCGTAGAGAACGAGACGATCGACCCGCTCGGGATGCCGCGCCGCGTATTCGATCGCGACCGGTCCGCCCCAGCAGGTCGACACCAGGGAAAATCGTCCGAAGCCTGCGGCATCAATCACCTTCTCGAAATCCTTGACCCAGGTTTCGAACGACAGGTTTTCGACGTTGCGGTCGGAGAGCCCGCAGCCGCGCGAATCGTAGCGCAGCAGCCTGTGGTCGCGCGAAAGCGCTTCGAGCCATGGCTTCCAGGCGAGGCTACGCCACTGGTGCTCGAGATGGGTGAGCCAAGTCGCCGACATCACCAGCGGCGGCCCATCGCCGGTGACGGCATAGGCGAGCTTCACTCTGTCCGAAGACGTGCAGAAACGGATGTTCTGGTCCATTGCGCCGCCTGAGCGACGTTGGGTCTACTTCCACTCGATCTTCTTGATCGCGTAAGCCTTGGCGCCACCGGGCGTGTTAACCTCGACGTTTTCGCCCTTCTTCTTGTTGATCAGCGCACGCGCGATCGGCGAGGTGATCGAAATGCGCCCCTTCTTCGCGTCCGCCTCGGGCTCGCCGACGATCTGCCAGACCTTCTTCTGGTCGGTGTCCTCGTCGACCAGCGTGACGGTCGCGCCGAAGGTGATCGTGTCACCCGACAGTTTCGAGACGTCGATCACGTCGGCGCGCGCCAGCTTGTCCTCGAGCTCGGCGATGCGGCCCTCATTGAGCGACTGCGCTTCCTTGGCGGCGTGATATTCGGCGTTCTCCGACAGGTCGCCGTGCGTGCGCGCGTCGGTGATCTGCTGGATGATGCGGGGCCGCTCAACCTGCTGGCACTGCTTGAGCTCGGTTTCGAGCGCCGTGTAGCCGGCGGCCGTCATCGGAATCTTTTCCATCGTCTCTTCTCTCCTCCTGGCGGACGCCCAAACAATTTCTCGCAAGCAGCGCCGCCAAGCGCCTTTCACTCTCGAAATTCAGTCCAATCGACTCGTAATTCGACTCCGGCCACGGTCTCCCGCGAAACCGGAGTCAGACGAGCGTCGGTCAAAAAAGCCCGTCGCGGCCAGCCTTACCTGATGCCGCGACCGTAGATCTTCCGGCACTCGCACCGTCGCCCCGGGCCCGCCCAGCCAAATCTATGGCGTTCAGTCCCGGCCGCCGAAGTAACTCTGTAGCGCATGCACCTCGAGGTCGCCCTCGAGATAGGCCTTGATGCCCTGCGCCGCGGCGACGGCCCCTGAAAGAGTGGTGTAGTACGGCACTTTATGCAAGAGGGCCGCGTGGCGCAGGGAACGGCTGTCGGCCAGGGCCGCAGCCCCCTCGGTGGTATTGAAAACAAGCTGAACACCGCCGTTTTTGATGGCATCCACAATGTGGGGCCGCCCCTCCAGCACCTTGTTGATCTTGGCGGTTTCGACCCCCCGTTCCGCCAGGTACCGCTGGGTTCCCGAGGTCGCGATAGTCTTGAAACCGAGCGAGGCCAGCAATTTGACCGCCGGCAGGATACGCGCCTTGTCGGCATCCTTCACCGAGACGAAGACCGTTCCGCTGCGTGGAAGGTTGGTGCCGCCGCCGATCTGGCTCTTGGCGAAAGCGATCTCAAATGAACCGTCGATGCCCATCACTTCGCCGGTCGACTTCATCTCCGGCCCGAGCACGGTGTCGACGCCGGGGAAGCGCGCGAAGGGGAACACGGCCTCTTTCACCGCGCGATGTTTCGGCCGCGAGCGCTTGAGACCGAATGCGGAAAGTTTCTCGCCGGCCATGACCCGCGCCGCGATCTTGGCGAATGGTATGCCCATCACCTTGGCAACGAAGGGCACCGTGCGGGACGCGCGCGGATTGACCTCGAGCACGTAGATGTCGCCGCCTTTGATCGCGTACTGCACGTTCATCAGCCCGCCGACGTTGAGCGCGAGCGCGAGTGCGCGGGTCTGCCGCTCCAGCTCGGCGATCGTCTTGTCATCCAGTGAGTGCGGCGGCAGCGCGCATGCGCTGTCGCCGGAATGGATACCGGCTTCCTCGATATGCTCCATGATGCCCGCGATGAAGGTATCCTTGCCGTCGCACAGACAGTCGACGTCGACTTCGGTCGCATCGGAGAGATACCGGTCGATCAACAGCGGGCTCTTCTTCGACACGATCAGCTCGCTCGGCCGGTCGAGATCGCTCGCGAGCTTCGCCACGTAGCGGTCGAGTTGCGCGCCATCGCGCACGATCTCCATCGCACGGCCGCCGAGCACGTATGAGGGGCGGATCACCACCGGGTAGCCGATCTCATCGGCGATCGCGCGCGCTGCGGCCGGCGAGGCGGCAATGCCGTTCTGCGGCTGGCGTAGCTTGAGCTTGTCGAGCAGCTTCTTGAAACGGTCGCGATCTTCGGCGAGATCGATCGCATCGGGCGAGGTGCCGAGGATCGGCACTTTCGCCTTTTCCAGCGGCTCGGCGAGCTTGAGCGGGGTCTGCCCGCCGAACTGCACGATCACGCCGTGCAGCGTTCCGTTCGAGCGCTCGATGTCGATGATCTCCAGCACGTCTTCCGGCGTGAGCGGCTCGAAATAGAGCCGGTCGGAGGTGTCGTAATCGGTCGACACCGTCTCCGGATTGCAGTTGACCATGATGGTCTCGTAGCCGACATCCTTGAGCGCGAAGGCGGCGTGACAGCAGCAATAGTCGAACTCGATGCCCTGGCCGATGCGGTTCGGCCCGCCGCCGAGGATGATGACCTTTTTCTTGTCCGAGGGCGCCGCCTCGTTGACGACGGAGCCGGCGAACGGCGTTTCGTAGGTCGAGTACATGTAGGCGGTAGGCGAGGCGAATTCGGCCGCGCAGGTGTCAATGCGCTTGAACACCGGCCGCACATCCAGCTTGCGGCGCGTCGCCATCACCGCGTCGGCATCGGTACCTGTCAGTTTGGCAAGGCGCTTGTCGGAAAAGCCCATGCCCTTGAGACGGCGGAAGGCCCCGGCCGTTCCCGGCAAACCTTTGGCGGCGATCTCGCCTTCGGTTTCAACGATCCCGCGGATTTCCGCGAGGAACCAGGGGTCGATGCGGCAGGCACTGTGAATCAGCTCATCGGTTGCGCCGAAACGGATGGCTTGTGCGACTTTCAACAGCCGGTCCGGCATGGGTGTGCCGAGGGCGGCGCGGATGGCGGCCTTGTTATCGTTGTCATCGATGCCTTTGTCGGCGTCGAAGCCTTCGATCGTCACCTCGTCGAGGCCGGTGAGGCCCGTCTCCAGCGAACGCAGCGCTTTCTGCAGCGATTCCCGGAAGGTGCGGCCGATCGCCATCGCCTCGCCGACCGACTTCATCGACGTCGTCAGCACCGGCGAGGCGCCGGGAAATTTCTCGAAGGCGAAGCGCGGAATTTTCGTGACGACGTAATCGATGGTCGGCTCGAACGAGGCGGGCGTCGCGCCGCCAGTGATGTCATTGGCGATCTCGTCGAGCGTGTAGCCGACGGCGAGCTTGGCCGCGACCTTGGCAATCGGGAATCCGGTCGCCTTCGATGCGAGCGCGGACGAGCGCGACACGCGCGGATTCATCTCGATCACCACCAGCCGTCCGTCGGCCGGATTGATGGCGAATTGCACGTTCGATCCGCCGGTCTCGACGCCAATCTCCCGCAGCACGGCGATCGAGGCGTCGCGCAGGATCTGATATTCCTTGTCGGTGAGCGTGAGCGCCGGGGCAATCGTGATCGAGTCACCCGTGTGCACGCCCATCGGGTCGACGTTTTCGATCGAGCAGATGATGATGCAGTTGTCTTTCTTGTCGCGCACCACCTCCATCTCGAACTCTTTCCACCCCAGCACCGACTCCTCGATCAGCACTTCGTTGGTGGGGGAGGCATCGATGCCGCGCTCGACGATCTCGATGAACTCGGCCTTGTTGTAGGCGATGCCGCCGCCGGTGCCGCCGAGCGTGAAGGACGGGCGGATGATCGCCGGCAGCCCGATGTCGTCGAGCGCCTCAAGCGCCTGCGGCAACGTCTTGATCTGGTGCGAGCGCGGCGTCGGCAGGCCGATCTTGGTCATCGCCTCGCGGAACAGCTCGCGGTCTTCCGCCTTGTCGATGGCGTCGGCGGTGGCGCCGATCATCTTGACGTTGAATTTCTCCAGCACGCCCATCTTGCGCAGCGACAGCGCGCAGTTGAGCGCGGTCTGCCCGCCCATGGTCGGCAGCAGCGCGTCCGGGCGCTCGCGTTCGATGATCTTGGCGACGATCTCGGGCGTGATCGGTTCGACGTAAGTGGCGTCGGCGAGATCGGGATCGGTCATGATCGTCGCCGGGTTCGAGTTCACCAGGACGATCCGGTAGCCTTCCTCCTTGAGCGCCTTGCAGGCCTGCGTGCCGGAATAGTCGAACTCGCAGGCCTGGCCGATGACGATCGGGCCGGCGCCGATGATCAGGATCGATTTGATGTCCGTTCTTTTCGGCATCTACGGTTTCACCAGCTGGCATTCCCAGCTGTCGTACTCGCACCCGAATTCGTCGGTCCATTTCTTCATCTGCGCTGCGTGGCGCGCGAAGCTCGCCGCATCGACGGCGGTTTCGGTCTCGAGGATGACGCCGTCCGATTTGGCGGTGGGCCTGGTGCGGTAGCCCGCCTGCGCCGCGGCATTGCCAAGCGCGGTGAAATCCCCGCCGTAAAAGTAGAACAAAGTGTGGCGCGGAACCGTCCCGTCGTCCCCGTGCTGGAGCAGGGCAGCCCGGATTTCGGCATCGAATACGTCGTGATCCGGCATAACGAGACTCCCGCTCGCGATCGGGTTCATGGCCCAGCCGCACACAAAAAAAGGGCGCGCCTGGTGCGCGTCCCCCGGACCGCGCCGAGGTCGGCCTCGCGCGCGAGGGGTGCTTAAACCAGATTCGACTGGCAGGGAAGGGCGAAGAAGAGGCTCTCCACCGTAAGCGCAGAGCGCAATAAACGTCTCAGCGCCGCTTCGCGGCCCAGATCCAAGGCGCGAGCAGCGTGGCGAGCGCCGCGCCCGCCAATTGCGCAAGAATGAAAGCGATGACCCCGGCGGGCGCGATTCCGGCAAAAGTGTCCGAGAGGGCACGGGCAAAAGTGACGGCGGGATTGGCGAAGGACGTCGACGCCGTGAACCAGTAGGCCGCCGTGATGTAAAGGCCGACGGCATAGGCGACCGCGCCGGGTGCTCGTGCAACGCAGCCGAAGATCGTCAGCACAAGGCCGAAGGTTGCGACGGCTTCCGCGAGCCATTGGCCCGGACCCGTGCGGACGTGAGTCGAGAACTGCCAGATCGGCAATTCGAACATGGCATGAGCGATCCAGACGCCGATGACGGCGCCCAGCAATTGCGCGGTCAGATAGCTGATGGTCATTTGCCAGGAAAGCTGGCCACGCGCGGCGAATGCGGCGCTGACCGCCGGGTTGAAATGCGCGCCCGATACCGGTCCGAAAATCAGAATGAGCACAGTCAGGACAGCGCCGGTGGGCAGCGTGTTGCAAAGAAGGGCCAGCGCCGCGTTGGCGCCCGACAGGCGTTCGGCCATGATTCCCGAACCGATCACGGTCGCAAGCAGGAAGGCCGTGCCAAGCGCCTCGGCCACGACCCGCTGAGCGGGCGACGGCATCAGGTCGACTCTTTGGCGTGACTGATGCGCCCGATGTCATTCAGTTTTGACTGCAGTGAAAGCCTGTCCAGGCTTCGCATCGGCAATGCGACGAAAATGCCAATTCGTTGGTGCAGCATCCGGTAGGCATCCTTGAAGGCGAGAGCAATTTCGGCCTCCGAGCCTTCAGCCTCGGCCGGATCCGGAATACCCCAGTGCGCGGTCATCGGCTGCCCCGGCCAGATCGGACAAGTTTCGCCGGCTGCGTTGTCACAAACGGTGAAAACGAAATCCAAGGAAGGCGCGCCGGGCCCGGCGAATTCGGCCCACGACTTCGAACGGAATTCCGACGTGTCGTAGTCGAGGCTGCGCAAAAGCCGCAGCGTGTTTGGATTGACTTGCCCTTTGGGCTGGCTGCCGGCGCTGAATGCCTGGAATTTTCCTTGCCCGGCCTTGTTCAATATCGCCTCGGCGATGATCGACCGGGCGGAGTTACCAGTGCAAAGAAATAAGACGTTGTACGGTTTTTCGGCCATGGCCTCAGCCCACCGTCGACACTCTTTTTTGCGCGGACCTTGTCTTCGGCCTGCAGAGCTCCGGACGACCCTGGCAGCATTGATCGGTGAGATAGGAAACAAGGGAGTTCATCGCATCGAACTCCGCCGAATAGACCATCGAACGTCCCTGACGCTCCACGGATACAAGTCCGGCGTCGCGCAGGCGATCGAGGTGAAATGTCAGGGCGTTGGGCGGCAGCCGCAGGCTGGCGGCAATATGGCCGGCCGGCATGCCCTGCGGTCCCGCCTCGACAAGGAGGCGGAAAACATCGAGACGATTGTCCTGCGCCAGCGCCGACAGAATATCGACGGCGTGCTGCTTCTTCATATTTCAATGGAAGTTGAAATATGCAGTTGGGTCAAGAGTTATTTCAATATCTGTTGAAATGTCCAGCCTGGAATGGAGATCAGGGCAGATTCAGCCATTTTGGCGGCAACGCTTTTGCGATCGGTTTTTCGAAAACCGCGCCGTAATGGTAGGGCGGAATGTCGACGATTCCCTGGCTCTTGAGGCCGCCGGCTTCGACCTCTTTGACGGTCCGTTCCGGCGACAGCCGCAGCTCGGATTCCGGGCCGCGGGGCTGTCCCAGCACCGTGGTCTTTTCCCGCGGCAGCTTATGCCAGTTGACGATCGCGAAACGTCCGCCGGGTTTCAACGCCTCACCGATGATTCGCGCCAGGCGTTCGCGGTCGGGCACGCCATGAAATGCATTTGCCATGAACACGAAGTCGACCGGCCACGGCACGTATTCAGCGAGTCCGTAGGCATCGCCAAGCTGGTAGTCGCAATTGGCCAGCCGGTCCCGCGCCAGGCGCGAGCTTGCCAGCACGAGCATCTTGGCATCGATATCGACCGCCATGACGTGACGCGCGATCTTTGCCATCGGAAGCGTGAACCACCCATCGCCGCAGCACAGGTCGATGGCGTCCATGCCCCGCCCAAGGCCGACCAGGGTCAGGGTCTGTGCAGGGTTCGGCCAGAGCGTCTGCCACCACTTGGCATCCGGCATCTCCGTACCCTGAAAAAAGCCCGGCGGAGCGCTGCTCATTATCCGGTCTTCTTGCAGCTGTCGCTCGCGTGACAGTACCACGGCGCGCTCACTGTTTCACTGCCAGCAGCGAAATGCTTTTCACGCCGAATGTCTTGCTTGCGCCCTTCGCATTGTCGGAGATGAACCGATACTGCGGATTGTCTTCAAGGCGCGCCACCTGCATCCCCGCTGCTTCGATCATCTGTCGGTAGTTGTCGCGCTGCGCCGCCCCGCCGATGCACGCCGCCCAGAGCGTGGCGTTGCAGACGATGTTGTCCGGCAGCTGCACCTCGGTCACGATGTCGGCGATGGCGAAGCGGCCGCCTTTTCTGAGCAGCCGTGCGGCCTCCCTGAACACTTTCGACTTGTCCGTCGCCAGATTGATCACGCCATTGCTGATCACCGCGTCGGCGCAGCCGTCGGGCAACGGCACGTCTTCGATGTAACCTTTCAAATATGTCACGTTCAGGAAACCGTCGCGGTCGCGCAATCGTTGCGCCTTCCCGCGCTGCTCGTCCGTCATGTCGACGCCGGTCACCTTGCCGCGCGCGTCGACCTTCAGGGCGGCGATGAAGGTGTCCATGCCGGAGCCGCTGCCGAGATCGACGACGATGTCACCCGGCCTGAGATCGGCCATGTGGAAATAGTGGCCGACTCCGGCAAATGACTCGATCGATTCCGCCGGGATACGATCGAGGTCGGCCGGCGAATAGCCAAGACGCTCGGCCATCGCGCGTCCCATCTCGAAATGAAATTCTCCATGCGGGTCTTCGGCAACGCTGCGATACATCGCCTTCACTTTTGATTCGAGTTCCTTCGGATCGAAAGCGGTGGTTGTGGTTGTTGCCATGGTTGGCCTCTCCTTCATTTTTTCACGCAATGGAGTCGCGATCAAAAGCTCAGCGTCGCCGCGCCGGCCTTGATGAGCTCGTGTATCTTGCTCGACCCGGCGATCTCGACGCCGCCGATCAGGTCGTTCTGCTCGTAGCCGCGCGCCTTTACGCAAGGCGTGCACGCCCACAGGCGGCCGCCGCGTTTGAGGAAGTCGTTGACGAGCGCGGCGAGCGGCTCGAGTGGCGGCACCACGGTGCTGTCGATACCCTTCTTTCGAACGAGGTCGACCGCCGCACTGGTCAGAAACACCGACACTTTCAAGCCGGCTGTCATGCCGCCATTCGCAATCGTGAATGCGACCGACGAGAGCTCGTGATCGGCCCCGTGCGTCATGAGCACGACCAGTTCGCGCGCAGATTCAGCCATATGAAAAG
>Ga0310811_10002821_pt1 | contig 21795 bp, 19 predicted proteins | sample YCmetagenome_FD_207642 | JGI IMG/M metagenome (GOLD analysis project Ga0310811, IMG submission 207642) | Soil microbial communities from experimental microcosm in Duke University, North Carolina, United States - YC | ecosystem: Engineered > Artificial ecosystem > Soil microcosm > Unclassified ...
TCTACGTCGCCGTCGACTCACCCGCCGATACGTTCACCGGGCGGAGCCTCGCCGGACGCTACGTGCTCCGCTCGTGGGTCAACGACGTGACGCCGCCGTCGCTGGAGCTCCTCACCACCACGGTGGCAGCGGGGCGGCCCACGCTCGTCTTCCGGACGCTCGACTCGCAATCCGGGGTCGATCCCTTCTCGCTGACGCTCGAGTATCGGGGAGACCTCGTCGCAGCGAGCGCCTACGACTCGGACTCCGGGATCGCTCTTTTCCCGGTGCCAGGGGCAGTGCCCGCGCTCAAGCCGGGGAAGGTCACCACGATGATGCTCTCCTCGGACTATCAGGAGACGAAGAACATCGACACCGTCGGCCCCTCGATCATGCCGAACACACGGGTGTCCGCGTTCAGGATGCGCGTCGTCGGCGGCTCCGCCGTCAACTGGCTCTCCCCGTCGAGCGGAGCGTGCCTGCAGCAGCCACGCGAGCGGCTCGTCGTCGCCGCGAGCTCGCAGCGGCGCATCATGTCGGTTCGATTTGCAATCGACGGGAAGCGCGTCGGGCTCGTGCGCCAGGGCGACCTGGGCCTCTGGGGCGCGACCGTGTCGACACGCGGGCTCGCAAACGGGCGGCACACCGCAACCGTCGTCGTCACCGTGCGCAAAGGGCGCGCGGCGTCGCAGCGGCGCATGTTCCGCGTGTGCCGCGGGTAGCGGTCATCACCGGGGCGTCCTCGGGCATCGGAGCGGCGACCTCGCGACTCCTGGCGGAGCGCGGCTGGACGACGGTGCTCCTCGCACGGCGCGAGGAGCTCCTGCGCGAGCTGGCGCAGGAGACGGGCGGCGAGTACGAGGTGTGCGACGTCGCCGACAGAGATGGGGTCGCAGCCGCCGCTGCGCGGGTGCTCGAGCGCCACCCGCTCGTGCACCTGCTCGTCAACAACGCCGGCGTTCCTGCCCGAGCGAGCTTCCTCGACGCCGCCCCGGCGACGATCGAGAACGCGATGCGGGTCAACTACCTCGGCGGGATCTGGTGTCTCCGGGCGTTCCTGCCGGCCCTCGAGGCGGCCGCGCCTGCGGACGTCGTGAACGTCGTCTCGGTCGCCGGTGTCGTCGCGCTCCCTGCATCGGGCCCGTATGCGGCGTCGAAGCACGCGCAGCTCGCCTTCTCGCGGGTGACCGCGGCAGGGTTGCGGCCTCGCGGGATCCGCGTCCACACCGTGAAGCCAGGCTTCGTCGAGACCGAGGGCTTCCCGCAGGCACGGCTGCCGCGTCCGCTGCGCCGGCTCGTGACGACGCCCGAGCGGATCGCGGAGCACGTCGTCGACTCGGTCGAGCGGGACCGGGGCGAGACGACGGTCCCCCGCTACTACGCGGCCGCCGGCCTGCTGCAGGCACTCACCCCCAACCTCGTCGCACGCTCCCTGGCGCGCGCCGGAGAGCGGACTAGAATCGCACGGTAGTGGCCGCCCTCTCCACTGCCGACGCCGTCGCCGTCGCCGAGTTCCGTGCCGGCCTGCGCCAGTTCCTCCGCCGCAGCGAGAGGATCGCCCGGCAGGCGGGCTTGACTCCGCAGCGCTATCTGCTGCTGCTGATGATCAAGGGCGCCGCCGACGGCAGCGAGCAGTCGACCGTGACGGAGCTCGCGGAGCGGCTCCAGCTCGCGCAGAGCTCCGTGACCGAGCTCGTCCGGCGCGCCGAGGAATCCGGCCTCGTGGCCCGCGCACCTTCGCAGACCGACGCGCGGGTGGTGCATCTGACCCTGACGCCCGAGGGGGCGCGACGGCTCGAGCTGGCCTTCACGGGCCTCGCCACGGAGCGGTCCCAGCTCCGTGAGGCGTTTCAGCACCTCGGCGACGACGAGTGACGCAGATCACGGCGAGGGGCGGGTGTCGACGACCTCGCAGTGGCTCACGCTGTCGAAGCGGTCGACGACCGCCCGGTCCGGGCCGGGCCCGCAGTCGATGTAGTCGCGCTCGCCGTCCACGGCGTTGATCGTGTCGGAGCCGCGGCCCCCCCAGAGATGGTCTGCGCCTCCGCCGCCCGTGACGACGTCGTTACCCGGCCCGCCGAAGATCCGGTCTGCCCCGGCTCCGCCGAGCAGCGTGTCGTTGCCGCCGAGCCCGAAGACGACGTCGTCGAAGCCGCCGCCCGCCAGATACTCGCCTCGGGCCGTCCCGACGATCCGCCTGCCGCGGCGGTGCGGCGGCGTCGCGGCGACGGGCTCGGTCGGCGGCGAGAGCGCGACGAGCTTGCCGTACGCGTTCGACGCCGTCACCGAAAGGCGGATCGTGTAGCCGACGTCCGCCTGCTTCGGGTAGTAGACGACTTTCGTCGCGGCTCTGATCGGGCGGCACGCCGCGCCGGTCGCGTTGCAACGCAGCCAGGAGAACGTCGTGCTGATCGGCAGGTCACCGTCGAAGGCACCGGTGTCGGCGGTGAGCTGGCGTCCGGGCTCGAAGGTGCCGGCGATCGCCGGCAGCCGGGCCGTGTGGGGCGCGAAATGCGCCTTGTCGACGATCGGCAGGGTGTGATTCGTGATCGCGATGTCCGAGCCGGCCGGATTCGTGCCGGTGATCCACGCGCGGATCGAGAACCCGATGTCGGCCGTCGAGGGGGCGTACGTCGCAGTCGTCGCGCCGGGAATCTCGGCACAGCTCGCGACGTCGCCGACCGGGTTGCAGCGACGCCAGGAGTACGTGAACGCGATCGGGGTCGATCCCTCCCACGTTCCCGCGGTCAAGGTCAGCGTCTCCTCGACCACGTTGTCGCCGACGATCTGCGGCGTCGCGGTGTCTCGAGGCGCGATCGCCGTCACCGTGGCGCTCACCTCGGAGTTCTGCGTCGCTGCACCCTGCGAGTTCGTCGCCGTCACGGCCAGGCGCAGCCGCATGCCGTAGTCGGCGTTGGCTGGCGTATAGATGCTGAAGGTGGCGCCGGGGATGTCGACGCACGTCCCGTTGACCGGGTCGGCCGCGTCGCAGCGCTTCCACTGGTACGTGTAGCTGATCGGGAACGAGCCGTTCCAGGTGCCGACGCTCGAGGTCAGGAGGTGACCGACGATCGGCACCGTGTCGCCCGCCACCAGGTTGATCGTCGGGTAGGCGACGTTCACGGGCGGGCCGGAGCCTGACGGCGGCGACGCCGCAACCGCGCGCCAGTCCGGTTGCGAGAAGAGGCCGGACGGGTCGACGGAGGTCACCGCGCCGTTCACGGTCGCCGCCATCGTCGATAGCCCGCCCGACCCGTCGATGAAGGCGATCTTCGTGCCGTCGGGCGCGAACGAGGGATCCGTTCCGGTCACCCCGAGGTCGATGGGAGCGCCTCCGCCCGACGGCACGGCGACGAGGTGGCCGCTCGAGGAGGCGTACACGATCGTCGCCCCGCTCGGCGACCATGTCGGGCTCCGCTCGTCGCCGGCGGCCGACGTGACGTGCACGAGCGCCGCGGTCGACAGGTTCAGCGTCCAGATGTCGTACGTGCCCGCGGAGTTCGACGCGAACGCGATCTTCGACCCGTCGGGCGAGTACGCGGGGTCGGCGTCGTCGGCTGCACCGGTCGTGAGGTGCTGCTCGAACCCGCCCGTGTTGGCGAGGATCGAGTAGATGTCGCCGCCCTTCGTGTACGCAACGCGCTGGCCGTCGGGTGAGAACGTCGGCTGCGTCGAGGTGATCCCGGCACCGAGGGCCTGCGGCGCCGACCCGTCGGCGTTCGCGACGGAGACGCCGTTCGACGAGTCGACGAAGGCGATGCGGGCTCCGTCCGCGGACCAGGAGGGATCGGTCGCGCCGGTGAGGAGCGTGGCCTTGCCCGAACCGTCCGGGTTCACCTCGCAGACGTTCGTGGAGAGGACGCCGCAGGTGTACGCGATCGGGCCGTTCCCCCCGGGGAAGGCGCCTCCCTCGGCGGAGCCGAGAGGCACGAGCGCGGCGGCCAGCGCCGCCAGAGCGGTCACACCCCAACGCGCCGCGGGCTGCACCCGTGCTTTGTAGCGGGTCGCCGCCGGCGGTGCTAGGGCAACCGCCGTTCGAGCAGGTACCAGCCCACCACGGCCGTGTACGCGTCCGGCCCGTGCGGCGCGAGGCCGATCGCCTGCTCCCGCGCCTCGCCCTCGCAGCCCGCCAGATCGAGGTAGGCCGCGAGCGGGCGCTGCTCCACGTCGCGGCGATCCCTGATCAGGACGAGCCCGTTCGCCTCGAACAGCGCGCGCAGGTCGCCCTCGGGCAGCAGACGGGCGTGGCCCGGATCGCGCGCGCGCTCGAACCTGTCGACGACGAGCGCGTCGAGCGGGTCGAGCGGTGCGAGCTGGTCGACCACGAGCAGCCGGCCGCCGAGCCTCGTGACGCGCGTGAGCTCCGCGACGACGAGCTCCGGGCGCGCCACGTGATGGAGCGTGCGCAGCGTGCCGGCAAGGTCGAACTCGCCGCTTTCGAACGGGAGGGCGGTGGCGTCCGCCTCGACGAACGTGGCGTTCGCGGGCGCACGGTCGCGTGCGAGCGCAAGGAGCTCCGGCACTCTGTCGACCCCGACAACGTCGCGGACGACCGGTGCGAGCGCCAGCGCGAGTGCACCCGATCCGCAGCCGACGTCGAGCGCGTGCTCGTCGCCGCGCGCCGCCACGAACGCGTGGACGAGCCCGGCGAGCTCGCCTGCCCGCTCGTCCTGCCGCGCGGCATAGCGCGCGGCCGTGCGGGCGAACCTGTCCTCAGCCATCGACCACGACTCTCCGTGCCCGGGTCCGATCGGACGAGATCCCGCACACGAGCTCGTAGGTGATCGTCTCGGCAACTCGTGCGTGGTCCTCGGCGAGCACGCCGCGCCCGATCAGGACGACCGGCGTCGCAACCGGCAGATCCGCCTCGAGCTCGACCGCGAGGGCGTCCATCGACACCGTCCCGACGACGCGCCGCAGCTCGCCGCCCACGCGCACCTGCGTCCCCGACAGATCACGCCGGAAGCCGTCTGCGTAGCCGACCGGGACGATGCCGATCCACGTGTCGCGCTCTGCGACGAAACGCCGTCCGTAGCCCGTGCTCTCTCCGGCGCGCAACAACCGCGTCTGTGCGAGATGGCTCGTCCACGCCAGGACCGGCTCGAGACCGTCCTCGGCGGGATCGGTTCCGAAGGGCGAGAGGCCGTAGAGCGCGATGCCGCATCGGGCAGCGTCGAAGTGAGCCGCGGGGTAGCGAAGCGCGGCCGCGCTGTGGGCGATGTGTCTCGTCAGATGCGCGAACGAGGCGGTCGCGGCGCTGAAGCGCTCGATCTGGCTCTCGACGAAGGCGGCGTCGGTGTCCGCGGTGGCGAGGTGGCTCATCAGCCCGACGACCTCGGCCGGCGGCTCGGGCAGCTCGGAGAGCCCCCAGCGGCCCATGCCGGTGTCGAGCTTGAGGTGCACCGGCACGCCGGGCGGGATCTCGCCGTTCGCGATCACGAGCTCCAGCCCGGCGTCGCGCGCGTCGGCGACCTCGCGGTTGCCGGCGGGCCCCATGACGACGACGCGTGCCGCGGGGAACTCCCGGCGGAGCTCGAGCCCCTCGGGCACGGTGGCGACGCAGAGTGCAGTCGCACCGGCGCCGAGCGCCGCCCCGGCGACGTCGGCCGCGCCGTGCCCGTACCCGTTCGCCTTCACGACCGCCCACAGCTCCGCACCATCGAGCGCGCGCAGCAGCGTCTTTGCGTTGCGGCGCAGGGCGGCGAGATCGATCGTCAGCTCGGAGCGATGCATGTTCCTCTACTCGAGCGCCCGCGGCAGCGCGTCGATCAGGTCGCTCGCGACGAGGCCGGCCCGCTGCGGGGCCTCGACCGACGCCCGCTGTTGCGCGGCGGCGGCTGCGACGGCGGCGAGCTGCGGCTCGAGGCCCTTGGCGAGGAACGCGGCGACGATGCCGGTCAGCACGTCGCCGCTGCCCGCCGTCGCGAGCGAAGGCAGGCCGAGCGACGAGACGAGGAGGCGGCGATCGGGAGACGCGACGAGCGTGTCGGGCCCTTTCAGCACGACGACGCACCCGAACCGGTCGGCGGCCTCCTCGACGCTCGCGAGCCGTTGCGCCGCGATCTCGTGCGAGTCGCGTCCGAGCAGGCGGCCGAGCTCGCCCTCGTGCGGCGTGAGGACGCGGGGTCCCGGCCACTCGCCCGGCACCAGCCCGTGCAGGCCGTCCGCGTCGACGACCACCGGCAGCTCGAGCTGCTCGAGGACACGGCGGACGAGCGCGTGCGGGCCGGCGCCGCGCCCGAGCCCGGGGCCGAGCGCGACGGCCGACGCGCGCGCGGCGAGCTCGAGCACGACCTCCGCCGCGCCGTCCGCGACGAGGCCGTCCCGATCGGGAAGCGGGCGCTTCACGGCCTCGACGAGACGCTGCTCGAGCACCGGCAGCACAGACGCGGGCGCCGCAACCGTGACGTAACCGGCGTCCGCCCGCATGGCCGCGAGAGCGGTCAGTGACGGCGCCCCGGTCAGCCCGCGAGAGCCGCCGACGACGAGCACGTGCCCTGCGGTGTACTTGTCATCCTGATCCCGCCGCCGCGGCACGACCTGCAGCAGTGCGGGCATCGCGAACCGGGCCCCGGTCTCCGCCGCGTCGAGGCCGATGTCGACGACGTGCAGGTGCCCGACGTGGAACCGGCCCGGTGCGACCACCAGACCCAGCTTCCGGCCGTGAAACGTCACCGTCTCGTCCGCCTGCACGGCAGGGCCCGCCACCTCGCCGGTCGACGCGTCCACGCCCGAGGGGACATCGACCGCGAAGACCGAGGCGTCGCTCGCATTGATGCGCTCGATCAACGCTCGGGCGTCCGGCCTGGGCTCACCGGCGAACCCGGTGCCGAAGAGAGCGTCGACGATCACCTGTGGGTCGCCGAGCTCCGAGTCGCCGGCCTTCGCGTCGACGACGCGCACTTGCCTCCCGGCGTCCTTCAGGTGGCGCGCGATGACGCGCCCGTCCCCGCCGTTCGAGCCGCCGCCGCAGACGACGGTCCAGCGCTCCATGCCGTGGAAGACCTGGAGCGCGACGCGCGCAGCGACTCCGCCGGCGCGTTCCATCAGCGTCGGAGCGGAGCTCGGGTAGTCCGGGAAGCGCGCCTCGGCGGCGCGCATCTCGTCGGCCGTGTAGAGAGACTCGAACTCAGGCATCGCCGGCGACGGCAACCGCTTGCGCGAGCTCGCGCGAGTGTGTCATCGACAGGTCGATCGCACGGACTCCCGTCCGCTCCGCGACGGCGGCGACGCGGCCCGAGAGCCGGACGGACGGCTTCGGCCGGCCGACGATCTCGATCTCCTTCCAGGCGAAGGCGCGTGCGACTCCGAACCCGAGCGCCTTCCCCACCGCCTCCTTGCCGGCGAAGCGGCCGGCATAGCTCTCGGCGGGGTTCGGCCGCGCGTCGCAGTACGCCTGCTCGGCGGCCGTGAAGCAGCGCTCGCGAAAGCTCCCGTACCGCTCGAGCGAGCGCCGGATGCGCGCGATCTCGATCAGATCGGTGCCGACGCGGATCACAGATGCTCCTCTAGCCACTCGGGGAGCTGGCTGATCGACGAAACGATCCCGTCCGGACGCGTGCGCGAGCGCTCCACGACATCCGGCCGGAACTTCCCGGTGCGGACGAGCACCGTGCGCAGGCCCGTGCCCTGTGCACCGGCGATGTCGCCCTCGACGTCGTCGCCCACCATCCAGGTCATCTCGGTGTCCGCGTCGAGAGCCTCGCAGGCTGCCGCGAAATACGCGGAGCTCGGCTTCCCGATCACGGTCGCCTCGACCTGCGCCGCGTACTCGAGCCCGGCCACGAAGGCGCCCGAGTCGAGCATCGGCCCCTCCTTCGTCTGCCACCAGCGGTTGCGGTGCAGGCAGTAGAGCTCCGCGCCGGCCTCGAGCTCGGCCCACGCGCGGGCGAGGTTCATGTACGAGAAGACGAGATTCGTCTCCGGCGTCTCGTCTGCGCCGCCGATCAAGACGGCGTCCGCGCCTTCTCCGACGAGCTCGAGTGCGTCGAGGTCGGCGATCAGCGCATGCATCGTCATTGCCAGGACACGCTTGCCGCTGAGGACTCGCGCCGCGGCTTCGGCGGCGGTCTGCACCTCGTCGTACTCCAGCTCGATCCCCTGTGCCCGCAGCTCGCCCGCGAGCTGGGAGCGCGACCGCGTCGTGGTGTTCGTCACGAAACGGAGCCGGTGGCCGTTCTCCCTGAGACGCCGGATTGCGGCGGCGGCGCCCGGGATCGGCTCGCCCGAGACGTGCAGCACCCCGTCGACGTCGAGAAGAATGGCAGCCATGACCGGCTCCGAGTCTATTCGGGTCACGAGGAGCGTCGTCCTGCCGCTCGCCGAGATCCAGCTGCGGACCTCCCGCTCGAGCGGGCCCGGCGGTCAGCACGCCCAGAAGTCGGAGACGCGGGTCGAGGCGATCCTCGAGGTGGAGACGTCGAGCGCGCTCTCGGAGGCGCAGAAGCGACGGGTTGTTGCGAAGGCCGGGCCCGTGCTCCGCGCGATCGCCCAGGACGAGCGAAGCCAGCTCCGGAACCGCGAGCTCGCGATCGAGCGGCTCGTCGAGTCGCTACGGGAGGCGCTGAAGGTCCCGCGGCGGCGGGTCGCGACGAAGCCGACGCAGGCGTCACGCGAACGGCGCCTCGAGGCGAAGAAGCGGCGCGGTCAGGTCAAGCGGCTACGCGGCTCGCCGCCGCGGGACTAAACCGCGCGACTTCCATGGCCCTTACGGCACAGGGCCTGGCCCCTGCCTGCGCGCAACGAAGCGGGTCTCCAGAGGCTGGGGCCAGGCCCTGTTACGGGAATGTCGCGACTCCGTGACGGCGGGCTCGGCCGGACTCTGGGCTAGCGCCCCCAGAACGCCGCCGCGGGATCTAAACCGCGCAACCAGGTGGCGCGTTTGGCGTCACGAGCGGCTAAGGCTGGCGAACGCAAGCGCGGCGGCGAAGCCGCGAGCGCGGGGTAGCCAAACCGTCAAAAGACGCTCCTGGAAGCGGCGCCCTTCCGCGCGCGGGGTAGGAAACCGCGTTCTCGCCGGAGCGCACGGAAGCTCTCGCCCTGCGACGGGCGAAGGAGGGTGCCCGTGGGGGAACCATGGGTTCCCCCACGGTTAACGGGTTCCCCACGGTTCATTCGACGGTCACCGTTTTCGCGAGATTCCGCGGCTGGTCGACGTTCAGGCCGCGCAGGCGTGCGATGCGGTACGCGAGCAGCTGGAGCGGCACGACGGCGAGCGACGCCTGCAGGAACGCCGGCGAGCGCGGCACGTAGATGACGTCGTCGGCGTGATGTTGGATGTCCTCGTTGCCGTCGGTCGCGATCGCGATCACGTGCGCGCCGCGGGCACGCGTCTCCTGGATGTTCGAGATGATCTTGTCGTAGACGTGGATGTTGGTCGCAACGACGACGACCGGCGTTCCCTCCTCGAGCAGCGCGATCGGGCCGTGCTTCATCTCACCCGCCGAGTAGGCGTCGGTCGCGATGTACGAGATCTCCTTGAGCTTCAGCGCCCCCTCGAGGGCGACCGGCAGGCCGATGTGGCGGCCGAGATAGAGGAAGAAGGGCTTCTCGTAGATGCGCTGCGCGATCTCCTCGATCGGATGGTCTCCGTCGAGGAACGCCTTCATCTGGTCCGGCAGCTCGTGGAGGCGGTCGAGGACGAAGTCGATGTCCTCCTGCGGCAGGGTTTGCCGGATCTCCGCGAGGCGCAGGGCGAGCAGGCTGAGCAGGGCAACCTGCGCGGTGAACGTCTTCGACGCGGCGACGCTGATCTCGATCCCGCAGCGTGTGTAGAGGGTCGCATCGACCTCACGCGTGATCTGTGTGCCCATCATGTTCGTGATCGCGAGCGTTCGCGCGCCGCGCTCGCGGGCGAGCTTCACGGCGTTGATCGTGTCGCGCGACTCTCCGGACTGGGAGATGCCGATCACGAGCGTGTCGCGTGAGAGGACGGGATTGCGATAGATCCACTCGCTCGCGATGTCCGGCTCGACCGGCACGCGCGCCCACTCCTCGATGATGTACCGGCCGACGACGCCGGCGTGATACGACGTCCCGGCCGCGACGATCACGATGCGGCGCAGGTTGCGGACCTCGAGCTCCGTCAGCCCGAGCGCCTCGAGCATGAGCTCGTGGCCGCGCACCCGGTCGCCGATCGTCTCGCGAACGGCCTCGGGCTGGTCGTAGATCTCCTTCAGCATGAAGGTCTCGTAACCGCCCTTCTCGGCGTGGTCGTCGTCCCAGTCGAGGTGCTCGACCTCGGGATGCTCGACCTCGACGCCGTCCCTGAAGAAGCGCGCCCTGTCGGGCGTGATCTCCACGACCTCGCCGTCGTCCGGGAAGACCGCGCGCCGCGTCTCGCTGAGGAAGGCGGCGACGTTCGAGGCAAGGAAGCTCTCGCCGTCGCCGAGGCCGACCACGAGCGGCGTCTGGTTCCGGACGCCTGCGAGCAGATCGGGCTGGTCGTGGTGGATCGCGACGATCGTGAAATGCCCCTCGAGCTTCGGGTAGACCCGGACCAGCGCCTGTGCGAGATCCCCGTCGTACTCGTCCTCGAGGAGATGCACGACGACCTCGGCGTCCGTCTCGGAGGAGAACGTGTGGCCCGCAGACTGCAACTGCTCTCGAAGCTCGCGGTAGTTCTCCACGATCCCGTTCAGCACGATCGCAAGCTTGGCCGGATCGCAGCCGACCAGCGGATGCGCGTTCTGCTCGGTGACTGCGCCGTGCGTCGCCCAGCGCGTGTGACCGACGCCGTGGTGCGTCAGCGACCCGTTCGGGCCCGCGGCATCGACGAGATTCTGGAGATTGCCGACCGCGCGGACATAGTCGAGGCCTCGCTCCTCCCGCAGCGCGATCCCGGCCGAGTCGTAGCCGCGGTACTCGAGCCGACGCAGCCCGCTCAACAGCAACGGCTTTGCCTCCCTGGAACCGACATATCCGATGATCCCGCACATCCCGACCGTCCTTACTTCCCGGGCGAAGCGCGAAAACACTCCCCAGAAATACGTCGAGCCCGGCTAGTGGACCGCTTCCAGCCTCGTCGCGGGAAAGGTCAGCCGAGCTCCTGGTTGACGAGCGCGGCGATCCTAGCACAGAGGGCTTCCGCCTCTTCCTGCGTCGGGGCCTCGGCGAGGACGCGAACGAGCGGCTCCGTCCCGGAGGGGCGCACGAGGACTCGCCCGTTGCCGTTCAGCTCGCCGTTGACCGCCTCGAGCCGGTCCAGGAGCCCCTGCGGGAGCGGCCCACGGCCGCTCCGCGGCAGATTTCGCTTCACCTGCGGATACGGAGCCATCACCGCCGCGACCTCGGCCAGCGGGCGCCCCTGTAGCGCATCGCACAAGAGCAGAGCCGCCGCGAGCCCGTCACCGGTCACGTGGTCGCGCAGGCAGATGATGTGGCCCGACTGCTCGCCGCCCAGGATCCCTCCCTCGCGGTACAGCGCCTCGAGGACGTAGCGGTCTCCGACGTCCGTCGTCACGACGCGGACGCCCCGATCTTCCATCAAGCGGTGGAAGCCGAGGTTCGTCATCGTCGTCACGGCGACGACGTCGACATCGAGATGGAGTGCGAGGATCGCGACGATCTGGTCGCCGTCAAGAGCCGTGCCGGTCGCGTCGACCGCGAGCATGCGATCGCCGTCGCCGTCGAATGCAATGCCGAGGTCGAACTTTCCCGCCGTTACACGCCGCTGCAGCGCGGCGAGGTCGGTCGCGCCGCAACCGACGTTGATGTTCATGCCGTTCGGCTTGTTGCCGATCGCCTCGATGTGTGCGCCAAGCTCGGCGAATGCATACGGCGCGAGGTCGGAATACGCCCCATTCGCACAGTCGACGGCGACGCGCAAGCCCGTCAGATCGGTGCCGAACCGCTCGAGCACATGCTCGAGATAGCTGTCGGCCGCAACGTCGACATGAGCGATCTCGCCGCCTCCCGGTGCGGGCGCATCGAGCAGCGACTCGATCTGCTCTTCGGCGGCGTCGGTCAGCTTGCGACCGCGACTGTCGAAGAACTTGACACCGTTGTACTCCGGCGGATTGTGCGACGCGGAGATCACGACGCCGAGATCGAGACCGAGCAGCGCGACCGCCGGCGTCGGGACGATGCCCCCGAGCACGGCCGAGCCGCCCGCCGACGCGACACCGCGCGCGAACGCCTCTTCGAGCTCCTCACCCGACGCTCGCGTGTCCCGCCCCACGAACACACGGCCGCGCCCCGACCAGAGCGACGACGCCTTGCCGAGCCGCTCGACGAGGTCTGCGGTGAGAAACTCGCCGACGATCCCGCGGACGCCGTCAGTTCCGAAGTAGGTCCGCGCCACGGCGCGGGAAGGCTAGCGCTTGGAGAACTGGGGCGCTTTGCGCGCCTTGTGCAGGCCGGCTTTCTTGCGCTCCACCTGGCGCGCGTCGCGTGTCAGGAAGCCCTCGCGCTTCAGCGGCACGCGCAACTCGGGGTTGGCCTCGACGAGCGCGCGGGCGATTCCGTGACGAACGGCACCTGCCTGACCTGTGAGCCCCCCGCCGTGCACGCGCACGCGCAGGTCGTATTGACCTTCGAGGCCCGCGACCTTCAACGGCGACGTTGCGATCGTCCGCCAGATGTTGCGGGGGAAGTACTCGTCGAGCGTGCGGCCGTTGACCCAGGTGGCGCCGTCACCGGGACGGAGGATGACGCGGGCGACAGAGGTCTTTCGCTTGCCGGTGCCGCGGTACTGGGCGATCTGACTCAAATCACTGCTCCAGGTTCAGGGGCTTGGGGTTCTGGGGGCCGTGCGGGTGCTCGGGGCCGGCGTAGATCTTCAGCTTGGTGAGCTGCTGCCGGGCCAGCCGGTTCCTCGGGAGCATCCCCTTGACCGCGACGCGCAGGACCTCGGTCGGCCGGCGGCCGAGCTGCTCGCGAAGAGTACGGCTCTTGAGGCCCCCCGGATAGCCCGAGTGCCGGTAGTAGCGCTTCTGGTCGAGCTTCGAGCCGGTGACGCGGATCTTCTCGGCGTTCACCACGATCACGAAGTCGCCCGTATCGACGTGAGGCGTGTACACCGTCTTGCGCTTGCCGCGGAGTGTGTCGGCGATCAGGGTCGCGAGCCGGCCGAGCGTCTGCCCGTCGGCGTCGACGAGATACCACTCGCGCGTGATCTCTCCAGGCTTGGCGCTGTACGTCTTCATCAGAAAGAGGGCACGGACCCGTCCGCGCCGAGGCGGGATTGTAGCGGAGAGCCCCGGATCTCGTTAGATCAGGCCTCGGCGGGCAGCGCCAGCGGCCCGGGGCGGACGGCGAGCCACAGCGCCGGCAACAGCGCGAGCCCGGCGGCTGCGAGCGCCAGCGCCGCCGCCCCACCGCCGCTGTACACGAGGCCGCCGACCAGCGCGAGCCCTGCTCCGACCAGGCCGGCAAGGAGGTCCGAGAGGCCGACGAGGCGGCCGCGCTCGGAGGGTGAGGTGAGCGCGACGAGCTGCGTCGTCGCCGCGACGTAGGACAGATTCCAGCCGAGCCCGAGGCCGAGCAGCGCGAGGCTCATCCCACCCACGCCGCCGAACCAGGCGAGCGCGGCGTTCGAGGCCGCCATCAGCGCCAACCCCCCGACGAGAGCCTGCCGGCGGCCGAAGCGGTCGATCAGGTCGCCGACGACGAGCACGAGCCCGAACATGCCGACGATGTGGACGCTGATCATCGTGAACACGTCGCCCTCGTGGTGGCCCCGGCCGACCGCGACGTAGCCGGAGAGATTCATCACCGAGGCCATCACCGCGAAGCTCGCGACTCCCGCGACGAGCGCCGCGGGGACTCCCGGGCGCCGGACGATCTCGCGCAGCGGCGCAGCCGGCGCGGAGTCGTCGAGGGCGGTCGGATATCTCGCCGAGATCGTCTTCGGGTCCGGCCTGACGAAGGACACGACGGCGAGCCCTGCCGCCATGAACGGGATGCCGAGCAGCCACGGCCCGACGAGGCCGTGCGCCGAGATCTCCCGGTGCGCGAAGAGCGGCCCGAAGACGACGGGCCCCCAGATCGCGCCCGAGACCGCCCCGAAGAGGACGAGCGCCATGCCGCGCGCGCGGCGCTCCGGCGGGAACATCTCCGCGGCCGCCGCCCGCGAGAGCAGGACGATCGCGCCCGCCCCGCCGAGAAGGACGAGGCCGAAGCAGACGAGCGTGGCGGAGGAGGCCCGGCAGCCGCCGGCCACGACCGCGCAGCCGAGCACACCCGAGGCGTAGCCCGCGCGGATCACCGGCATCCTGCCGAAGCGGTCCGAGAGCCGGCCGGCCGGCCCGACGGCGGCCGCGCCGGAGGCGAGGAAGATCGCCGGGCCGAGCCCGAGAATCCCCTTGATCCCGGTGACCGCGACGAGCGTCAGGGAGCTCAGCGCGGCGGCGAGCTGGAACATCCCCGAGTTGCACACGAGCCCTCCGGCGAGCAAGAAGGCGTTTCGCCTGACGTCGGAGCTCACCGTGCGAGTGTATGCCGCAGCCCTGCGGCGAAGGCGCCTGCGCCGCCGTGCGAGGGATGCCGGATGTAGGGCGCGTCGAGCGTCTGCGCGGCGAGCCGCCCGACTGCGAGGACACGGCGCCCGCGCGCCAGCTCGTCGAGGAACGGTCGCGCGGCGACCACTTCTCCACGACTCGGCCGGCGGTTCGACGTCGCCGTGCCGGGGTGCGTCGGCACGACGTTCCAGAGCAGCACGTCCTCCTCGATGTCGAGCTCCCGCAGGACCCGCTGGACGATCGTCGCGCTCGCCTCGGCCGGCCCGCGTCCGGTCAGCTGCCGCTCCGAGGTGAACGGGATGCCGCTGATTCGAGCGCCGCGGTAGCCGGCGGCTTCGCCGACCAGGATCGTGCAGGCGTCGGCGTGCCGCGCCAGGTACTCGCGAAGCCGCGCACGGCGAAGCTCCGACTGCGCGTACTGGTTGTAGGTCGAACCGATGCGCACGGCTGCAAGCCCCTCGACGAGATCCATCACGAGAAGCTAATCCGCAGGCCGTAGACTCGACCCGTGCTCGTGACCCTCAGGCTGTACCTGGCGGACGGCAGGGAGCGACTCTTCTCCCAGGAGGTCGCCTCCGCCGACGAGACGCCGCTCGAGATCTTGCGGCGGGTCAGCAAGGACGGGCGGGTGGCGCTCGGCGACCGCGAGACCTGCCGCCTCGACGAGATCGTCGACGCGAAGCTCGAGCCCGCTCCGGAGCCGCAGCGCGGTCCGGCGTGGAGGGAGGCCGACGCGCCGCTCCGCGACGAGGACGTCGCTGCCGCGCTCCGCGAGAACTACGAGCCTTCCGAATAGGCCGCGATCAGTCGCGCGACCACTGCGTGCGGGGGCGCTCGACCGGCTCTCCGTCGAGCTCGAGGTCGACTCGCTCGTTGAAGAAGCAGAGCAAGCCGCGCACTTGCTCGGCGTCGTGCTCGGGCTCGAGATACGACCAGACGAGGTCGTCCTCGAAGCGGTCTCCGACGCGCACGCTCCAGTACGAGGCCGAGCCCTTGTAGGCGCACCGTGTCTTGGTGGCGCTCGCTTCGAGCAGGTCGGCCTGCACGTCCTCGGCCGGCAGATACCAGCGCGGCGGCAAGGCCGTCTCGAAGAGCCCTCTGGCACGGACGCTCTCGGCGAGCACCTCGCCGTCGAGGAGAACCCGAACGTGGCGGCTCGTCGGGTGCACGTCGATCCTGTGGAAGGGATCGCGGGGATGGCCCAGCAGCAACTCGTCTTCGGCGAACCACTCGTCCACGCGGTTCCAGTAGAGCGCGACGTGACCCGTGAGGAACGAGGCAGCGTCGAGCGGCTCGCGGTATTCCCACATCGCGTCGTGAACCGTCCGCTCGCCGGCAGCGATCGTCCAGTACGACGCACGGCCCTTGTGCGGGCAGAACGTCTCGTGGTCCGAGGGCTCGAGCAGGTCGACCCTGGTCTCTTCGCGCGGAAAGTAGTAGACCGGCAGATGCCCGGTCTCGTGCAAGAGCTTCGCCTGCCGGCTGTCGACGACCGTCTCGCCGCCGACGATCGCGCGGATCCGCTGCGGGACCGGCCACCAGATCAGCGCCGAGCCCGTCGCCGGAGCGACGGTGAAGTTCAGCGCACCGGTCGGGCTACTCGAGAACGGGCCGACACCCGTCGTCAGTCCCATGCCGAAACGCTACCCGCAGCGGGCGGCTACGCGACGAATGCGTCCTCGGGCTCGCCGGTCTCGATCGCGTTCGCGGCCGGGTCCTTGCTCCATTCGAACCAGCCCCCGTCGTACACCGCGATCTGCGTCCACCCCATCAGGTAGGCGTAGAACCACGTTTCGCTCGCCCGCCAGCCCGTGCCGCAGTAGAACGCCACCCACTTGTCCGCGGTGATACCCGCCTCCGCCCAGTTCTCCGCGATCTCGGGGTAGGCGCGCATCGTGTTGTCGACGTTGCGGTAGTGCTCCATGTGGTACGCGTCGGTACCGCAGTTGCCCCAGACGTCGCCCGCGATTCGACCTGCCGGGCCGATGTAGTTGTAACCGCTGCGCTTGCCGATGTGCTCGGCCCAGGTGCGAACGCTGACGAGGGCGGCGTGCTGCGGATCGGCAAGGATCTGCTTCGCCTCGCCGATGTCGACGATGAGGTCGGGGCGTACCGGAATCGCGACGCCGAACGAGGCGATTGGAGACGCCGTTCGCGGAGTCGTCTCGAGCTCGTGGCCGGCCTGCACCCAGGCGTCGTAGCCGCCGTCGAGCAGGCGAACGTCGTCGACGCCGCAGTAGCGGAGGATCAGTGCCGCGCGCGTCGCGGCGATCTGGCCGGCGCGACGTCCCGGCCACTTCTCGTCTGCGTGCCCTTCGGTGTCGCGGCCGTAGAGGATGACCGTCGTGTCGCTCGTGATCCCGAGCGACCGCAGAGCAGTTTCGAGCTCTTGCGGCGTGCGGCGGTTCCAGTCCTCCGGGTTCTCGAGGCTGTTCGTGTCGAGGTAGAGCGCACCGGGAAGATGGTCTTCGTCGTACTCCTCCGGGACGCCGAAGTTGACGTGGAAGAGCAGGAACCGTCCGCGGGGCGCCGCCTCGGGCGCTCGCCCGTCGAGGAGGTCTCGCAGCCAGCCGGTGTGCACGAGCTTCTCGTAGTTCGGCAGACGTTCGACCGGCAGGGTCTCGTCGGCCGCCCAGGCGCTCCAGCCTGCGTCGTAGGTCCGAACGGCCGCGTGGCCGAGCCCGGTCAGCCAGTCCCGAAAAGCCGACGGATCCTCGGGGCGGCCGCCGTAGAGGACGATCTCCCGCCCCGGCACGATCTCCTTCGACTCGCAGAGTCGCGCGAGCTCGGCTGTGTCGACGCCTTCCAACCATGCCCCCGGCAGGGCACGCGCTCCAGGGATGTGTCCGCCGCGGCCCTCGCCCGTGAGCCGCCAGCCGTTGTAGGCGGCGAGGGGCCGCACGTCGACGATCGTCAGCGCCGGATCCTCCAGCCGCGCGCGCAACTCCGCGGTCCCGATCACCGAACCCGCCGCACCGTGAACGTCGAGGTCTTCTTGAACCGCCAACCGCCCCTCCTCCCGATCCCAAGCCCGGTGAGCCCTCACGGCTCACTTCACAAAATATAGCGAGACGGCGGGAGTTCTACAAGAGGGCCGGCACCGCCGGCAACCTGGTTGCAACCTCAGGTTGCACGGGGACCCTGGGTTCCCCTACGGGTTCACTCCCATTCGATCGTCGCGGGCGGCTTCGACGTGACGTCGAGCACGACGCGGTTGACGCCCGGGATCTCGTTGACGATGCGACCCGAGATCGTCTCGATCAGGTCGTACGGGAGCCGCGCCCAGTCGGCGGTCATCGCGTCGTCGCTCGTGACGGCGCGGATCGCGATCGGATAGCCGTACGTGCGCTCGTCGCCCTGCACCCCGACCGAGCGGATCGCAGGGAGCACCGCGAACGACTGCCACAGCTCGCGGTAGAGGCCGGCACGGCGAACCTCCTCCTGGAGGATCGCGTCCGCGTCGCGGAGAATCGCGAGCCGCTCGCTCGTGACCGCGCCGATGATCCGGATCGCGAGGCCGGGCCCCGGGAACGGCTGCCGCCACACCAGCCGCTCGGGCATGCCGAGCTCCTCGCCGACGCGCCTGACCTCGTCCTTGAAGAGCAGGCGCAGCGGCTCGACGAGCTTCATCTTCATATCGTCCGGAAGCCCGCCGACGTTGTGGTGCGACTTGATGGTCGCGGCCACGCCCTCGGTGCCGCCGGACTCGATCACGTCGCTGTACAGCGTCCCCTGCACGAGCCAGCGGACGTCGCCGAGCTTGCGCGCCTCGTCCTCGAACACCCTGATGAACTCGCGGCCGATGATCTTGCGCTTCTGCTCTGGATCCGCGACGCCGTCGAGCAGCTCGAGGAAGCGCTCCTGTGCCTGCACGTGCACGAGCGGGACGTGGAAGTGCTCGGCGAAGGTCTCGACGACCTGCGGCGCCTCGTCCTTCCTCAGCAGCCCGTGGTCGACGAACACGCAGGTCAGCTGGTCGCCGACCGCCTTGTGCACGAGGAGCGCCGCCACCGCCGAGTCGACTCCGCCCGACAGCGCGCACAGGATGCGCTCGCGCCCCACCTGATCGCGGATCCGCTCGACCTGCTCCTCGATCACCGCGGCGGGCGTCCAGGCGGGCGGCGCCCCGGCGACCTCGTAGAGGAAGTTCTTCAGCACGCTCATCCCGTGCGGCGTGTGCACGACCTCCGGGTGGAACTGGACCCCGTAGAGAGCCCGCTCGGGCGCCTCGAACGCCGCGATCGGTGTCGAGGGAGAGCCGGCAACGACACGCGCACCCTCGGGCGGCGCGACCACCGAGTCGCGATGCGACATCCACACGACCTGGTCGGCCGGCGTGTCCCTCAACAGAGCGGACTCCTCGACGTGCAGCTCCGTCTTCCCGAACTCGGACACGCCGGTCCGGTCGACCCGGCCGCCGCAGTCGAGCGCGAGCAGCTGCATCCCGTAACAGATGCCGAGAGTCGGGATGCCGAGCTCGAAGATGCGCGGGTCGACGTGAGGCGCGTCCTCCGCATAGACCGACGCGGGCCCGCCGCTCAGGATCAACGCGTACGGGTTGCGCGCGCGCACGGCCTCCGGCGAGATCGTGTGGCCGACGAGCTCCGAGTACACGCGGCACTCCCGCACACGGCGCGCGATCAGCTGCGAGTACTGGCCGCCGAGGTCGACCACCAGCACCGGCCGGTCGTCCGCGACCGGAAGCTGGCTGACGTTCGACGGCTCAGCGGCGATAGTTTGGGGCCTCTTTCGTGATCGTCATGTCGTGCGGATGCGACTCACGAAGCCCGGCGCCGGTGATGCGAACGAAGCGGGCGCTCTTCATCTCGTCGATCGTCGCCGCACCGCAGTACCCCATCGCCTGCCGCAGGCCGCCGACGAGCTGGTGGACGATCGGCGCGAGCGGCCCCTTGTACGCGACGCGCCCTTCGATGCCCTCGGGGACGAGCTTCTCGACGTCCTCGACGTCGTTCTGGAAATAGCGGTCCTTCGAGTACCCGCGGGCCTTCATCGCTCCGAGCGAGCCCATGCCCCGGTACTCCTTGAACCGCTCGCCCTGGTGGACGATCACCTCACCCGGCGCCTCGTCCGTGCCGGCGAGCATCGAACCGGTCATCACGACATCCGCACCGGCGGCGATCGCCTTCGCGACGTCGCCCGAAGAGGAGAGCCCGCCGTCGGCGACGACCGAGACGCCTTCCGCGGCCGCGACCTCGGCGACGTCGTAGATCGCGGTGACCTGCGGGACGCCGACACCCGCGACGATCCTCGTGGTGCACGTCGCCCCCGGTCCCACGCCGGGCTTGACGGCGTCCGCACCGGCGTCGATCAACGCCCGCGCGGCCTCACCGGTCGCGATGTTCCCGGCGACCACGTCGACGGCGACCGCCGACTTGATCTTCCGCACCATCTCGAGGACGCCGAGCGAGTGCCCGTGCGCCGTGTCGACGACGAGCACGTCGGCTCCGGCGCCGGCGAGTGCCTGCGCTCGCTCGACCGCGTCCTGGCCGACACCGACGGCGGCCCCGACGCGCAGGCGCCCGCGGTCGTCCTTCGTCGCCTGCGGGTACTGGACCTTCTTCTGGATGTCCTTGACGGTGATCAGCCCGCGCAGCTTGCCGTCGGCGTCGACCACCGGCAGCTTCTCGATCTTGTTCCGGTGGAGGATCGCCTCGGCCTCCTCGAGCGTCGTGCCGACCGGCGCGGTGACGAGATTGCGCGACGTCATCAGCGCCGAGACCGCCTGCTCGACGTCCGTCTCGAAACGGAGGTCGCGATTCGTGAGGATGCCGACGAGCACCCCGTCCGCGCCTGTGATCGGAACGCCCGAGACCTTGTAGTGCGCCATCAGCTCGAGCGCGTCGCGGACGAGCGCGTCGGGCGGCAGCGTGACGGGCTCGACGATCATGCCGGCCTCGGAGCGCTTGACCTTGTCGACCTCGGCGACCTGGTCCTCGATCGAGAGGTTGCGGTGCACGATGCCGAGGCCGCCCTCGCGGGCGAGCGCGATCGCGAGGCGCGCCTCCGTCACCGTGTCCATCGCCGCCGAGACGACCGGGATCGAGAGCGCGATCGAGCGCGTGAGCCGCGTGGTGGTCGAGACGTCGTTCGGTAGCACGCGCGACTCGGCGGGCACGAGCAGCACGTCGTCGAACGTCAGGCCTTCCTTCGCGAACTTCCGGTCCAGGGCGACGAGCCGTTGCAGCTCGTCCTGGCGGAGTTCGACGCTCAAGGGATGGTCAGGGTACCACCCTCCCCAGACGGGGCCCACGGCGGCGCCGACCGCAACACCCTCCTAACACCCCGTGGTTACCGTGGCCCCGGATGCGTGTCGTGCTCGTCGCCGCAGTCGGCCTCGCGGCCGGGGTCGCTCACACGGCCGCGGCGCCGCCGAAGGCGCAGACCCTCTACGTCCGCCCGCACGGCGAGATCAAGGCGTTCGCCCAGGACGGCCCGCTCATCTCCTGGCTCGCGCCCGGCCGGCCCTGCAACACGGTCTACGTCCGGTCGCTCGCGAACGCGGTGCAGGTGCCGCTCCCCACCCAGGGTGCGGCGCGCAACGTCACGTGCAAATGGGATCTCACGTCCCCGGTCCGCCTCGCGATCGCCGGGACGAGCGTGCTCTGGACGCTGCGCGAGACCGCGCCGATCCCGTTCGACTACCTCGTGGGCGCGGCCGCCGATCCCGCCTCCCTCGACCGCGAGGAGAGACGCTTCCAGGAAGTCGCGCACACGAAGCGCGGCTCGGGGCTCTGGCTCGGTGGAATCGCCGGCGACCACTCGACGCTCGTCTACGGGATCACGTCGGTGGACTACGAGGACGAGGCGGGCTGCCTCGCCGGAACCGGCTCCTGCACGCTCAAGGTCGCGGGCGGGGGCGTGTACCGCATCGACGGACGGAGGCCCGAGCTGATCGCGGGGACCGGGCCGGCGGTCGGCGTTGCCGCCTCCGACGGCAGCGTCGCCTACGTGCCGCCCTCGAGCACGGTCGGCAAGGACGGCCGACCGGCCGCCGACCCGGAGATCGACGTCGTCGACGCGCGCACCGGCACGCCGATCTCGAGCGTCACGACGCAGGGGCCGCCGGTCGCGCTCGCGCTCGCGCCGCACGTGCTCGCGACGCTCGAGCGGACGGCGCTCGGCCTCCGGGTGGCCTGGTACGACCCCGGGACCGGGGCGCCGCAGGGGTCGGTCGCGGTCTCACCGGCCGCGAGCCCCGAGGTGACCGCGAGCGACCAGCTCGTCGTCTTCCACGTCGGCACCTCGCTCCGTGCGGTCGACGTCGCGACGCATCAGCTCCGCGTGCTCGGGAGGGCCGCCGCCGCGCCGATCGGCCTCTCGCTCGAAGGCGGCCGGC
>Ga0310811_10002822_pt1 | contig 21791 bp, 16 predicted proteins | sample YCmetagenome_FD_207642 | JGI IMG/M metagenome (GOLD analysis project Ga0310811, IMG submission 207642) | Soil microbial communities from experimental microcosm in Duke University, North Carolina, United States - YC | ecosystem: Engineered > Artificial ecosystem > Soil microcosm > Unclassified ...
TACTCCAAGGAGGCGGGCCCCGGACGCTGGGAAAAAGACCCGGACGTGATGGCGTTCGAGGATTTGCGCAAGAAGTATCTGCCGACCGTCGATCCCGACAACACCATCGCCTATGCCGGTTTCGGCCAGGTGGCGTCGATGGCCGAAATCCTGCGCCGCTGCGGCGACGATTTGACCCGCGCCAACGTTCTGAAGCAGGCCACCACACTGGCCGGCTTCCACTCGCCATTCTTCCTCGACGGCATCAACTACAGCTACACGCCGGACGACTACACGCCGATGAAGACGCTCTATATCTCGATTTTCGATGGCAAGGACTGGCAGATTTCCGACAGGCCGGTGACGGAGTAGTTCTTTCGTCATTGCGAGCGAAGTGAAGCAATCCATCCCTCCGCGAGGAGAAGCGTGGATTGCTTCGTTCGCTTTGCTCCGTTGCGCAAACGCTTCGCGTTTGTCGCAGGCAATGGACGGGAACTGGCGACGGCGCGGGGTCGAATTGGCACGCGACAGCCCTCGACGAACGGCCCGGAACGGCTTAGTTCTTGGTTTGTGCCGCCCCGAATCTCACCCGCCATATCGGCCGAGCCGGCCGCGCTGCTGCCGGACCGCTTCCTTCAATGGTTCGCGTCGCGCGGCTGGTCGCCGCGTGAGCATCAACTGGAACTGCTGGCGAAGGCTAGATGTGACCGCTCGGCGCTGCTGATCGCGCCGACCGGCGCCGGCAAGACGCTGGCGGGGTTTCTGCCGACACTGGTGGAGCTTTCTTCTCCCCTCCCTCCGCGAAGCGGTGGGGAGGGGTCGGGGGTGGGGGGTGTCTCTGCACATTCGAACGCTGAGTTTGCCGCGCTACCCCCCACCCCCGACCCCTCCCCGCCACGCGCTTCGCGCGCGGGGGGAGGGGAGAAGAGCGAGTCTGCCGCGGCCTCCTCACCTCCCCAACTCATCTCCACCGGCCGCAGCGTGCAACGCACCGGCGGCCTCCACACCCTCTACATCTCGCCGCTAAAGGCGCTCGCCGTCGATATCGCGCGCAATCTGGAGACGCCGATTGCCGAGATGGGACTACCGATCAAAGTCGAGACCCGCACCGGCGATACGCCGGTGTCGCGCCGGCAGCGGCAGCGCCGCTATCCGCCTGACATCCTGCTGACTACGCCCGAGCAACTGGCGCTGCTGTTGTCCTCCGACGACGCGCCGTTCTTGTTCTCGTCGCTGAAGCGCATCGTGCTCGACGAATTGCATGCGCTGGTCACCTCCAAGCGCGGCGATCTCTTGTCGCTCGGGCTGGCGCGGCTATGGCGGCTGGCGCCGGGGATGCGCGGCATCGGCTTGTCGGCCACCGTAGCCGAGCCGGAATCGCTGGCGCGGTTTCTGGTGCCGCAACGCGATCGCAGGAGCGAGTCCGCCGACATCGTCATCGCCGGCGGCGCCGTGGCGCCCGTGGTCGAGATGCTCGACACCAGGGAGCGCCTGCCATGGGCCGGCCATAGCGCGCGCCACGCAATGGCCGAAATGTACGAGCTGATCAAGCGCAACAAGACCACGCTCGTCTTCGTCAACACCCGCAGCCAGGCCGAAATGCTGTTCCAGGATTTCTGGCGCATGAACGACGATGGCCTCGCGATCGCGCTGCATCACGGTTCCCTCGACGTCGCCCAGCGCCGCAAGGTCGAGGACGCGATGGCGGCGGGTAAACTGCGCGGCGTGGTCTGCACCTCCTCGCTCGATCTCGGCGTCGACTGGGGCGACGTCGACCTCGTCATCAATGTCGGCGCGCCAAAAGGCTCCTCGCGGCTGATGCAACGGATCGGCCGCGCCAATCACCGCATCGATGAGGCCTCGCGCGCGGTTCTCGTTCCAGCCAACCGCTTCGAGGTGCTTGAATGCGCGGTCGCGATCGACGCGATCGCGGAGAATGCCCAGGACACGCCGCCGTTACGGACCGGCGCGCTCGACGTGCTGGCGCAGCACGTGTTGGGCTGCGCCTGCGGCGCGCCGTTTCTCGCGGACGAACTTTACGAGGAAGTGCTGACCTCGGCGCCTTATTCGGGCCTCACGCGGACCGATTTCGACGACGTCGTCGATTTCGTCGCGACCGGCGGCTATGCGCTGAAAACCTACGAGCGTTTTGCGCGCATCAAGCAGGACAAAAATGGCCGCTGGCGCGTCGCCAACCCGCGCGTGCGGCAAAGCTACCGCCTCAATGTCGGCACCATCGTCGAGGAGCCGATGCTTAAGGTGCGGCTGGTGCGCGGCCGCGGCGGTGGCGCAGGCTCGACCGGCGCGCTCGGACGTGGCGGGCGGATGCTCGGCGAAGTCGAGGAATATTTCATCGAGGGGCTGGTGGTCGGCGACACCTTTGCCTTTGGCGGCGAGGTTGTGCGCTACGAGGCGCTGATGGAAGATCAGGTTTATGTCTCGCGGGCCAACGACAAGGACGCAAAAGTCCCTTCCTATGCCGGCGGCAAGTTTCCGCTCTCGACCTATCTCGCCGAACGCGTCAGAAAATTGCTCGACGACCAGCGTGGCTGGAAGGCGCTGCCGGACCAGGTGCGCGACTGGCTGTCGCTGCAAAGGCATTTTTCACGCGTGCCGGCGGCGGGCGAGCTCCTGGTCGAAACCTTTCCCCGCGGCAACAAGCATTATTTGATCTGCTATCCCTTCGAGGGGCGGCTGGCGCACCAGACGCTCGGCATGCTGCTGACGCGCCGGATGGAGCGCGCGCGGGTGCGGCCGCTCGGCTTCGTCGCCAACGAATACGCCGTTGCCGTGTGGGGGCTCGGCGACATGTCGTTCATGATCCGCCAGGGCAAGCTCGATCTCAACGCGCTGTTCGATCCGGACATGCTGGGCGACGACCTCGAGGCGTGGCTCGCCGAATCCGCGCTGATGAAGCGCACCTTCCGCACCTGCGCGGTGATCTCCGGCCTGATCGCGCGTCGCTTTACCGGCGAGGAAAAGTCCCGCCGCCAGGTGCTGTTTTCCACCGACCTCATCTACGACGTGCTGCGCAAGCATCAGGCCGATCACGTGCTGCTGCGCGCCGCCCGCGCCGACGCCGCCACCGGATTGCTCGATCTCAAGCGGTTGGGTGATATGCTCTCCCGCATTCACGGGCGAATCACCCATCGGGAACTCGACCGTGTTTCACCGCTGGCGGTGCCGGTGATGCTGGAAATCGGCCGCGAGTCAGTCTATGGCGAAGCGGCCGACGAGTTGCTGGCGGAAGCCGCCTCCGAACTGGTCAGGGAAGCGACGGGATAGAACGTGAGGGCACTAACGCAATCTTCGGACGATGATCAGATGGCGCGCGTTTCGAAAGTTGCGATTGCGGATGTGACCTTCCTGGCCGATCTCTCCGGCGCGCTGTTCTGGAAAGAACAGAGCCTGCTGGTCGTCTCGGATCTGCATCTGGAAAAAGGCTCCAGTTTCGCCGCGCGCGGCGTGCTGCTGCCGCCCTACGACACGGTCGCGACGCTGAGCCGGCTGGCCGCCGTGATCGCACGGCACGATCCGCGCATGGTGATCGCGCTCGGCGACAGTTTCCATGATCGTGACGCGCATGAACGCCTTTCGGCGCCCGATCGCGAGGCACTTGCCGCGATGCAGGCGCGGCGCGACTGGATCTGGATTTCGGGTAATCACGACCCAGCCTTGCCGTCGGATTTGGGCGGCGTGGTCGCGAGCGAAGTCGCGATCGGCAGCATCATGTTCCGCCATGAGCCGACCGGCGCCATCGGCGAAATCGCCGGCCATCTGCACCCCAAGGCCCGCGTCGCCACCCGGGGACGTGCCATGGAGCGGCGCTGCTTTGCCAGCGACGGCGAGCGCGCCGTGATGCCCGCGTTCGGCGCCTATACGGGTGGCCTCAGCATTCGCGACCCGGCGTTCGCAAAAATCTTTCGTACCCCGGGCCTGATGGCGCATGTGCTCGGCGACAACAAGCTGCACACGATTGCGGCGTCGCGGTGTTATTGAGCGCGGCCGCGGTTCCAAGCCTTCGCCATTGCGAGGAGCGACAGCGACGAAGCAATCCATCCTTGCGCAAGCTGCGCCATGGATTGCTTCGCGGAGCCTGTCATCGGGCGCGCATTAGCGCGGCCCGTTGGCTCGCAATGACGATGCGGAGAGAACGGCGCTCCCGCTACGCCGCCTTCGCCTGCACGCTATCGCAAAACTCCACCAGCCTTTCAGCCAGCCGCAAGGTCGCGGGGCTGGCCTCTGGTGCGGCCACCAGCGCGACTTCCGTGCGGTCGATCGGCGCAAAACCGTCTTTTGCCGTCAGCACGCGGTGGTCGGCCTGGATCGCGATCTCCGACAGAATGGAGAGGCCCATGCCGGCGGCGACTGCGGCCTGGATGCCGGCCAGGCTGGAAGAGGAATAGGCCATGTGCCAGGCGCGCCCGACGCTTTCCAGCGCATGGATCGCGCGCGAACGATAGAGGCACCCGGTGGGAAAACCGATCAACGGCACCGAGCCCGTGCTGGTATCGCGCGGCCGGCTCTTGCTGGTGACCCAGTGCACGCGTTCGGGCCATACGGCTATCCCCGTTCCTTCGCCGGCGGCGCGCTTGAACAGCGCCAGATCGAGTTCGCCGCGTTCGAGATCGCGTTTCAGATGGGTGCTTTGGTCGGCGCGGACGTCCAGCCGCAAGGCAGGATGCGAGCGCGAAAACGCCGCCAGCAATTTGGCCAGCCGGTAGGCGGCGAAATCCTCGGGCACCCCGAGGCGAATTGCGCCTTCACTGCCGGGACGCGCCATCACGTCGCGCGCCTCTTCGGCCAATGACAACAGCCGCCGCGCATAGGACAATAGCCGCTCGCCGGCCTCCGTCGGCGTCACGTCCTTGCCATTGCGGTTCAGCAGCGGCTGGCCGACATCCTCTTCCAGCCGCTTGATCTGCTGGCTGACGGTCGACTGGGTGCGGTGGACGCGTTCACCGGCGCGGGTGAAGCCGCCGGCGTCGACCACCGAGACGAAACTGCGCAACAGCTCCAGATCGAGCATGGCCATGGCCGATTTCCATATATTCATAAATCCACTGGAGAGAAGTTTATCATTTAATTTCCAAATATCAAGGCGCGGACCTAGATCATGGAAACAAGGAGAGGTCCCATGTCGCTCGCGCCCTCGGTTGCGGTTCCTCGCACCGGTTTCAATCCGTTACCGATATATATCATCCTGTTCTGCCTGCTCTGGAGCTTCGCCTTTGTCGCCGGCAAGATCGGCGTCACCGATTGTCCGCCGCTGATCCTGCTGACGGCGCGGTGCTTGCTCGCAGGCATCCTGATCCTCGGCATTTCGGCCGTTCGTGGCGAGGGATGGCAACTCGCCTGGCGTGATGCCGTGGTGTTTGCCGTGCTCGGCATCGCCAACAACGCGCTCTTTCTCGGCCTCGGTTACACCGGCCTCAAGACCGTATCCGCGGGGCTCGGCGGCCTGATCGTCAGCGCCAATCCGGTATTCACCGCGGTTGCCGCGGCGGTGTTCCTCGGCGAGGCGCTGACCTGGCGCAAGGTGACGGGGCTGCTGCTTGGCATTGCCGGCGTTGCCTTCATCGTCTGGCACCGCCTGTCGGTCGGGTCAGACAACTGGCACGGCATCCTCTACACGCTGGCCTCGCTCGTCTCGATCGTGGTCGGCACCATCCTGTTCAAGGTGCTGGCGCCGAAGGGCAGCCTCTGGGTCGGCAATGGCGTACAGAATATCGCCGGCGGGCTGGCGCTGCTGCCGTTCGCCTTCACGCTGTCCGATGTCAGCGAGATCGTGCCGAGCGCGCGGCTGGTGGGCGCACTGGCCTTCCTGGTGCTGGGCGGATCGATCCTGGCCTATCTCTTGTGGTTTCACCTGTTGAAGGTTTGCGGCGCGACGGCTGCGAGCGCCTATCACTTCCTGATGCCGCCGCTCGGCATGCTGTTCGCCTTCCTCGTGCTCGGCGAACACATCGAATTCCGCGACCTGCTCGGGATCGTCCCGGTTGCGCTCGGCATTTATCTGGTAACCCGCCCCGGCAAAGCCCCGGCGTGAATGCAACAAGGATAGGGAGAACAGGATGCCGGCCTATTATATCGCCGAACACATCATCACCGATTCGGCAAAGTTCGAGGAATACCGCGTCAAGGTCGGTCCGATGATCGAATGCCATGGCGGGCGCTATCTGACCAGGGGCGGCAGCCATCAATTCCCGGAAGCGCCGCACTGGAAACCGGAGCGGGTCGTCATCATCGAATTCCCGGACATGGACCGTCTCAATGCCTGGTACCATTCCGCCGAATACCAGCCGCTGTTCGCGCTGCGCAAGCAGTCCACCAGCGATATGGACATGATCATCACCCTCGAGGGTGTGTAGGCTTGTCCGCAACTGGCTGCTGAGGCAAGTTCCGCGTCCGGACCTAAACTTGTCCGATGTGTTGTCGCGGCGGCTGGACCCGGGCATGGCAGATCACAAGAATCCGAATCCAAGGCATCACGCACACAAGCATCCGGGCAATGACAGACCGGCAGCGAAGCGCGAGCCGCATCGGCCGTTTCGACTGCGTGATTTTGCCAAATCGCTCGGCCCCGGGCTGATCACCGGCGCGTCCGATGACGATCCGTCGGGGATCGGCACCTACAGCCAGGCCGGCGCGCAGCTTGGCTACGGCATCGGCTGGACCATGCTGCTGACCTTTCCGCTGATGGCGGCGATCCAGGAAATTTCCGCGCGCGTCGGCCGCGTCACCGGCCACGGCATCTCCGGCAATGTGTGCCGGCACTATTCGGCCGCGCTGCTCAATCTGGTGGTGGCGCTGTTGTTCATCGCCAACACCATCAACATCGGGGCCGATCTCGGTGCCATGGCGGACGCAGCCAAGCTCCTGATCGGCGGACACAGCATCATCTACGTGCTGGTGTTCGGCGTAACCTCGGTGATGGCGCAGATCTTCCTCGACTACAAGCGTTACGTCGCGGTGCTGAAATGGCTGACGCTCAGCCTGTTCGCCTATGTCGCCGCCCTTGCCTTTGCTCACGTGTCGTGGGGCGAGGCGTTGGCCGGCGTGTTGATTCCAAGAATCACATGGAGCGCGGATTATTTCACCACCGTCGTTGCGATCTTCGGCACCACCATTTCACCCTATCTGTTTTTCTGGCAGGCCTCGCAGGAAGCCGAAGACCAACGCGTCGACGCGCGCAAGCAGCCACTGATCGAGAGGCATTACGGCGCGCGGAAGGAATTCCACCGGATTCGCGCCGACACCGTCGTCGGCATGGCGTTCTCCAATCTGATTGCGTTGTCGATCATCGTCACCGCCGCCGCGACGCTCAATGCCGCCGGCAATACCGATATCCAGACCTCGGCGCAGGCGGCCGAAGCCCTGAAGCCGATCGCCGGCGCCTTCGCGGAAGTGATCTTTGCGCTCGGCATTATCGGCACCGGACTATTGGCGATACCAGTGCTTGCCGGCGCTACCGCCTACGCCGTCGGCGAGGGTCGGCGATGGCCGGTCGGGCTCGCGCGCAAGCCGAAGGAAGCGGCGGCTTTCTACTCGGTGCTGGCGCTGTCGGCCGCCATCGGCATCGCGCTCAATTTCACGACGATCAATCCGATCTCGGCGCTGTACTGGAGCGCTGTCGTCAACGGCGTGCTCGCCGTTCCCGTGATGGTGCTATTGATGTTCATGGCGCGCCGCCAGGACGTCATGGGCCCCTATGTCATCGACGGCCCGCTCCATTGGCTCGGATGGCTGTCAACCGCGGCCATGTTTCTAAGCGTGCTCGCGATGGGGGTGGGATTTTTTGTTTGAGATCGTGTCCCGGACGCGGTGCAGCGTGTAACGCTGCTCCGCAGAGCCGGGACCCATGTGGCGCATGGACCCCGGCTCTGCAACGCACCACGCGCAAGAGCGCGCGCTGCATTGCGTCCGGGGAACGCACAGATATGGAGTTGGCTCAATCCTTCCGGAACACGATCGAGGCCATCCAGCCCGTCATCAGCGCCATAAAGGCGGTTACCAGACCATAGGTAAACCCGCTCTGGCGGGCGGTGGTGGCGATGAACTGCTCGAAGCCGACCTTGACGATCTCGAACGCGGTTTCGGTGCGCGTCACCAGTGTGCCGTCGGCAAACAGCTTGATCTCGACGTCATAGGTGCCGATCGGCACTTCGCCCGGAAGCGGAATGCCGGTGCGGAACAGTGTCGGGGTCAGGAAGGTCACCGCGGAAGTCGATTCGCGGTACAGCCCGTGCTCGGAACGCAGCCGCACGAACGCGCGGCGGAACGGATCCGCAGGGACGACGTCGGCATAGTCAGGACCGACACGCTGGGTCAGCAACACGTTGTTCAGCCCGAGCTGCTGGCGCCGCTGCACTTCGGGCGAGGCGATGGCGTCGAACGGCCGGTTGGAAAACAGCGCCAGATAGCTCGGCACTTTGAGGAATTGCCGGGAGTCGGTGTTGATCCAGATACCGAATCGGCGTTCCTTGCGGCGCGTCACCATGTCGGCGCGCGGGCCGCTGACGGTGACGACGAGATCGTAATTGGCCCGATTGGCCGGCGTCTGCGCGTCCTTTTCGACCGAGCCGAACAGCACCAGTTCCTCGCCGGAATAATTCGGCGTCACCGTGACGCGGTGGTTCGACACCGATGCGATCAGCCGTTCGGCGCGGGCCGGCGACGCGGCGAGGGCGACGCCCAGCGCAAGGGCTGCGAGTGTGAGCGGAATGCGCGCCATCATCCGCTGCCTCCGGTTTCCCGGATGGTGAAGAGATCCGCGGGCTGGATCACCAGCTCGATCGCGAAGCGGATGCCGACGGCGAGGACCAAAAGTCCCAGCAGCAGCCGCAGATGTTCGCCGCGGATCTTCTGGCCGGCGCGGGCCCCGAACTGGGCGCCGGTTACGCCGCCGACCATCAGGATCAGCGCCAGCACGGCGTCGACCAGATGATTGGTCACCGCATGCAGCATGGTCGCGAACACCATGGTGACGAGGGTCAGCACCATCGAGGTGCCGACCACGGTCGAGGTCGGCACCCGCAGCACATAGATCATCAGCGGCACCAGGATGAAGCCGCCGCCGATGCCCATGACGGCGCCGATGAAGCCGATGATCAGGCCGATGACGACGACGGGAATAACGGACAAGTAGATCTTCGAGCGCTTGAAGCGCATTTTCAGCGGCAGGCCGTGGATCCAGCCATGGCTGCCGGGACGCCGCGGCGAGGCCACGCCGCCGCGCCGGGCCCGCAGCAGCGCGCGCAGGCCTTCCCAGAACATCAGCCCGCCGACGGTAGTCAGCAGGATGACGTAGGACATTGCAATCAGGAGATCGAGCTGGCCGAGCGCGCGCAACTGCGTGAAGGTCCACACCCCGAGCGCGGTGCCGACCGTGCCGCCGCTTAACAGCACCGCCGCGAGTATCGGATCGATCGAGCGTCGCCGCCAATAGGATATCGCGCCCGAGAATGACGAGGCTGCGATGTGGCTGGCAACGGAAGCAACCGCGACCGCAGGCGCGATGCCGACAAAGATCAAGAGCGGCGTCATCAGAAAGCCGCCGCCGATACCGAACATGCCGGAGACGAAACCGACCGCCGCGCCCATCGCCAGGACGAGGAAGACATTGACCGGAATGTCGGCGATCGGAAGGTAGAGCTGCACGCGCGTCTGCTTTTTGCAATTGCCGTTGATTGGCTTTTGGCCGCTCAGGGCATGGTTTCGAGCATTTGCCGGCAGTGGAATCCGATTGGCGCAGGGGTCAGCGAGCGCGGAGCGGTTGCCGCGTCTTTTGCATAACCCAGTTCCACGGCAGGCGGGACTAAAAATGCGCCGGGAGGCAATTTTTTGCCACGCCCGGTTCGCGGCTCTTGCGCCGTGGTGAATAAATCAGACCAATCGACAAGGGGCCATACGATCGCGCGACCCGTCGCCTCAATCGTATCAGGGCCTTCCGACTGGATCGGTGATGAGGTTCATGGCCAGCGCCTCCTTGGGGCCGAGCCAGCGGATCTCCCGGGTCTCGGACATCGCCTCCACGATCGAAGACGAGACCCCCATTTTGGTCATATAGCCCAGCACCGCGCCTGCGATCCGCTGGGTTTCGGCGACGGGGTCGCCGATGGGCTTGGTCGTCACAAAACGGTGGACGCCCAGCGCCGAGCCCAGCACGCCGAAGCGGGGTTTTCCGCCGGCAAACACCAGCACGCAGGCGCTGGCGCAATAGGAGGGTTTGACGCGGCCGGTGGCGTCGGCAATGCCGACCGCGGTGACCAGGCCGCGCGACCGGATGATCTCGCCGATGATCGCGGCCTGATTCAGATCGCCGCCCGGGGAAGACAGCACGATCATGTCGCCTTTGGTCAGATGGGCCTCGTCCAGTTTGCCGCGGAACCAGTTCGCGGCAGCAGGTCCGATCGTGCCGCTGACGAACAGGGCGCGCCGGCCGCCCGCAGCGCCGTCGAGATCGAGCTTCGTAATCACCGAGGCCGTCAGGCTCGGCGAGACATACTGGTCTTTCCAATAATCCCAGGCCTCGGGCCGTGACAGGTCGCGGAAGGCGCGAATGCCGACGCCGGCAATCAAGAGCACGAAGATCGCGACCGACCAATACGGCCGCCGGTTGCGGGCAACGCGAACCAGTGGCGCCGGTGCCTTATCGATCAGCGCGCGTGGCGGCGCGACCGAAGGCCCGGTGGGCGACCTTCGGAAGCGATGTTCTCCGCCCTGATGATGTTCGTCAGACAATGATCAACCTTTGGAAGCCGCGCCGGCGGCCATAATTTAACCCACGCTGGTTGTGCTATGTAGCAGCGATCATCCCGTCCCGCGACTGCGGCCGACAGCACCAACAGACAGACCAAGGAAAATCTCAGTGAGCCTGGGTGGAATTAGCAACCTCGACTATACCGTTCTCTTGTGCAGCAAGATGGCGGCCACGCGGGCGTTTTACCGCGACGTCATGAAGTTTCCAATCGAGACCGACCAGGAGAAATGGGTCAGTTTTCGCGTCGGCGCCGCGCTATTGACGTTGCGGCCGCGCGGTCCGTGGACGGTCTGCGATGACGGCAAGGCCGTGCCCGGATCGGCGGCGGTGCAGCTTGCGTTTCGCGTAGCCCCGCCAGCGGTCGATGCCTGCCATGCGGAGCTGGTCGCCCAGGGTGTGCCGATTTTGCGGGGACCGACCGATCTGCCGGACTGGCGCCACCGCACGCTGTTCTTCCGCGATCCGGAGGACAACATCATCGAGATCTACGCGGAATATTGATGCTTGGGTCTACCGCGTCGCGGTTGGCGGCACCAGCTTCAACGCGGCGGCGCGCCTGGGCGCAACCGGCTTGGCTGCGGGCTTGGCGGTCGCGGTGGCCGGCGCAGGCGCTGAGTCCCAACCGCCGGCCGGAGTCGCCACATTGATGGCGTCGTTGGGCTGGGGTTCCGGCGTGAAGGTCTGGATTGCGAGCCTCGCTGCGGCCAGTGACTGGGCGTCGAGACGCTTGGCGATATCGTCGCGCTTGCGTCCCGCATCGGCATCGCCCTGTGCCGCCGCAAGGCTGAACCATTTGAAGGACTCGGCGAGGTTCTGTTCGACGCCGATGCCGCGGGCGTAGAGGATGCCGAGGTTGAACTGGCTGTCGGCGACGCCGCGATCGGCCGCCTTGCGGAACCATTCCGACGCGCTCTTGTAATTGGCGCCCTTGCCGCCGCCGTCGGCGTCGAGCACGGCCAGATTATGCATCGCCTTGGCATTGCCGCGTTCGGCCGCCTGCAGATAATAACGCCGCGCGACGTCGACGTCCTTTTTCACGCTCATGCCCTTCTCGTAGAAGGTGCCGAGCCGGAAGATGGCGGGTACGACGCCGGCCTGCGCCGCGCGGTCATACCATTTGGCGGCTTCGTCGAGATTGGGCGCAATGCCCTTGCCTTCGGCAAAACGCACGCCGACTTCATAGGCCGCGGCCGGATCGCCCTTGAGCGCCGCCGCGCGCAGCACCGGTCCGCCGACGGCATCCGGCAGTGCCTCGCCCGGCGGAATCGGGATCGCCGCGAGCTTGCCGGAGGCGGGCGTATTCGGGATCGCGCCGGTGATGTCGCTGGAATTGACCTGCGATACCGCGTCCTGCGGGATCACGATCTGGACACCATCCAGCGTATTCGGCGCCGGAGTATTATTGGATTGCTTGCCGATCGGGGTCGGCCCCATCATGGACGGCGCAGCCGGCGCCGGGGCCTGCATGGCCGGTTTGGCGCTGTCCTCTGCAGGTATCTTGGCCGGGGCGGCCGGATCGGCGGAATTTTCCATCGCCGGCAATTCCGGGGCACTGCCGGTGTCGAGCAGCGTCATCGCCATCTTGAAGGTGCCGAGCACGATCACGACCACGCTCGCGCCAACCAGCAGCGCGCGGATCCTGGAGGTGATGTTCGAGGCTTCCTTGCCGTCGGCCTTGCCCTTGTCGATCGCGGTGACCTTGGAGGCTTTCGCGGCAGCCTTGGCCGCGGCTTTCGCGGCCTTGTCGTTGGCGGGTGCGGCGGCAGCCGCCTGTGCGGCACGGCGCGCGGCGGCAATGAAGCTCGACGAGCTGACGGGCTCCTTGGCGACCGCGGAAATTTCGCTGATCACGCTCTCGGAAGCGGCAATGCGTTCGGACGGCGACGGCACCCGGCCTGCCGGCCTTGTGCCCGGCTCCAGCGGATGGTCCGGCGGCAGCTCCGGCGCGATCGCGGTGCGCGGCGCGCTTGCGTGCGGTTCGAGGATCTCACTGATGGCGCGCGGCGGCAACGGCGCGGCAGCCGGCGGCGCTGACGCCTGGGCGGCAACATGGAATTCGCGGGGCGCGGCGGCAAAATGCTCTTGATAATTCTCCTGCGCAGCGGCGGGATTCGGCAGTTCCGGTTTCGGCTGCGGCGCGTAGGCCTGAGGCGCAGGCGCTTCCGGCACATAGGCCGGCGGCGCGGCACTCGGTGACGGCGTGGCCGCCCGCGGCGCTTCGACGGGCTCGGGCGCGGGCCCAGCAAGCGGAGCGGCGCGGACCGCGCGCAGATCGCCTTCGATCATCGCCAGCCGATCGACCACATGGCCGAGCGTGCTGTGGACCGTCTCCAGCGATTCCTGGGTGCGGCGGTCGGTCTCCGACTGGTTGAAACGGAGGTCGGACAGTTCGCGCTTGACCGCATCGACGATGTTGGAATCCATCGGCTGCGGCGCGCTGTGGCTGCGGCTGGTGTTGTCGGCGAGCGCCACCAGATTGGCGTGCTGCCGTTCGAGGCTGCGCAGGATGTCCTGCAGCGCGTCCTCGACGCGGCCGAGATTGCCTGCATCCGGATTGCTCGAGGTCTCCAGCCGTTCCAGGAGATACGAGACGCGCTGTTCGAGATGGGCAAATGCCGACGCGTTGTCATTTCCGACCGGAATCCGGTCGAGCCGCTCGGACAGGTTCCGCAACGCGCCTTCGATGATTTCGGAGTTGTCGCTGGCAACCGGCCGCTCGCGCGTTTCGATCGACGAGGTCAGCGCGGCGATGCGCTGCTCGAGACTGGCAAGCGATTCGTGGTTGTTCTCGCGACGCGACAGTTGATCGACCTTGTCCGACAGGGCGCGCAAATCCTCGGAAAGCCGCAGCAGCGCGTCGTTGGAGGCGACGTTGGAGACGATCGAGCGAAGGGCCGAAATCGCGCCTTCGAGCTGGTGCACGGTCGAGGGATCGTCGTTCGAGCGCAGGATCAGGTCGAGCTTGGCGCCGAGATTGCGGATCGCGTCGTCATAGCCGGTCAGTTGCTCGGCAGGTTTCAGCGTACGCAAGGCGTCGTAGATTTCGCCGAGCGCGCGCTCGATGCCGGCCAGCGTCTGGGCGTCGGTGCCGCTCTGGCGGCTGTCCTCGATGCGGCGCGACAGCGAACGGATTTCGTTCTCGATCGATTCGATCGCCCGGCGCGGCATCGCTTCGGTAATGGCGAGGCGGATCTCGGCGAGTTCGCCGCGGAACGCGGCGATCGACGCTTCGACCTGATCGGGGCGGTGCAGCGCCTCGATCTGGCTGGTGATCTTGAGCAGGTGACGTTCCAGCGACGGGAAATCCGGACCCGGCGGGGCAGGCGCCGGCGCAGGCGGCGGCATCGGCGGCGCGTAGGACGCCGTCGGCGGGGCGCTCGGCGCCATTGGTGTTGCCACGGGCGCTATCGGCGGGGCGCTACGTGGCGGCATCTGCCGTGGCGGCGGATCGTCGAGTTCGTTCTGGCGGGCGGCGATTTCGGCGATCGCGGAATCGAACGAGGCCGGGCTCAGCGGCGGCGAGGGCCGATAGACTTGCGCCGTGGCGCGCTCGACCAGTTCAGCCTGACGCTGCCGGTCCTGCATCGAGGCAGGCCGCGGCGCCGGGCTTGAAATCTGCGACAGCCGCGCGTCGAGGCGCGAAATGGCATCGTTCAACTGGCGGGCGACGGTCGGCTCGGCGCGGGGAGCTTCTCCCCAAAGCGCGTCGTTGCGCGGCGCGGGTCGTGAAATCTGATCGATCTGCCGGGTGATCGCATCGAGCCGCTGGTGGATATCAGCAACGTCGCGGCTCTCCTGGCTCGGCATTGCCGGCTGCGGCTGGTAGGCCGGCGCCTGTTCGTAAGGTGCGCGGAAATTGGGTGGGGCGGATTCGCCGATGGTGGAGTTAAGCCAGTCGCTGAGCGACATGCCGGCGCGCCGCGCGGCTGCCTCGGCCCTCTCGCGGATGGAAGGATCGATGCCGTCTACACTCCACGATACGCGCGAATTCATGCTCTCGTCCGGTTCCGACCACGGCGCTCCACCTGCGCCTGCAGCCTCCCCGCGCGTCCCACCGAAGAGACAATCGAATTCCGCGCAGGTCGTCTGCCTCAGATCCTGACTTTTTCGCGTTACGGTAAATAACCAGTTAAGGAATGCGGCCTCGCGGCCTTAAAGTTGTCGGTAGGCCAAATTAGCCCGGTTCCGGCGGCCACCTTAGCCGTTGTGCTCGCGCCGACTTTCCTCAAGCAGCAACACGCCGGCCGGCGGCGAGATGGCGGACAGCGCCTCGATCGCCTCCTCGCACCATTCCGCCACGGTCCGTTCGTGGCGGAGACCGATTCGCAGGCCGAGCAACTTGCCGGTGTCGGCGACCGAGGATGCCGTGCCGTCGGGGAACAGCTTGTTGAGAATGCGCTCATAGCGGGCGAAGCGGTCGCGATGGTGTTCCAGCCGCGCCATCAGGTCGGCACGCAGGGGTCCGATATCGACGCTGTCGAGCGCGCACAGCCGCACCAGCAGATCGTCCTTGATCGATGGCGGGCTCGAGGGTTTTGCGGCCCAGTGCCGCAGCGCGGCGCGGCCTTCCGACGTCAGCGTATAGACCAGCTTGTTCGGCTTGCCGGACTGCACCACTTCGTGGCCCTCGATGTGGCCGCGATCCCGGAGCTTCGAAAGCTCGCGGTAGATCTGTTGGTGGTCGGCTTTCCAGAAGAACCCGATCGAGGCGTCGAACGTCTTGGCGAGCTCATAGCCCGACATCGGCCGCTCCGTCAGGCAGGCAAGGATTGCGTCACCGAGGGCCATACTGCCGATCCCCTAACCAAAACCGCGAAAACAACCCCATGCACAGTAGGAAAGGTGCTGATTCAATTGCACTTTTCCAACAGCTTCTAGCCTGTTCCGCGACCAAATTACCGCGTTGACTTTATGCATAAAATTGCATATGCGTCAACGTGCATAAAAGATTGGGCTCGAACCGATCGGAGACGCGCCATGACCATGACCGCCACCATGACCGGATTGGACAAGTGGTACGGCTACATGAAGTCGCACGACAAGGCGGCGCTGTGGGACCTGCTGCACCCCGACGCGGTATTCGAATCTCCCGTGGTCCACACGCCGCAACGCGGGCGCGACATCACCTTCAAATATCTCGCCAGCGCCGAGCACGTACTGGGCGGCCCGGGCTTCAAGTATGTCGGCGAGTGGCGCAGCGACACCGGTGCTGTGCTCGAATTCGAAAAAGAAATCGACGGCATCAGGATCAACGGCGTCGACATCATCACCTTTGCGGAAGGCAGGATCACGCATTTCAAGGTGATGGTGCGTCCGCTCAAGGCGATGAACCTGCTGCATCAATTGATGGGTGCGCAACTGGCCAAGAGTTCGTCAGGGAGTGCGCCCAAGGGTTGAAGCTCTGTCAGGTCGTCACGCGATATGCTGCATCGATTACTCCCTGAGACCTCGGGAACCGGATAAGGTCGATTTAACGAGGCCCAGCGACTCAAGGCTCCAAAATCTCACCCAAGCGCGTCCGCCAACTCATTCTGCCCTGCCGGGAGAACACCATGCCGATCTACAAAGCCCCCGTGGAAGACGTCACGTTCCTGCTCAACGATGTGTTCCAGATCGACCGCTACGACAATCTCCCGGGTTTTACCGACGCCTCCGCCGATGTCCGCGAAGCGATCCTCGGCGAAGCCGCCAAGCTCTCCGAGGAAGTGCTGCAGCCGCTGAACAGAGTGGGCGATCTCGAAGGCTGCGTCCGGCATGATGACGGCAGCGTCACCACGCCGAAGGGTTTCAAGGAAGCCTTCAGGCAGGTCGCCGAGGGCGGCTGGCTCGGTCTGGCGGCGCCTGCAGAATATGGCGGGCAGGGATTACCGGTCACGCTGAGCCAGGTCGTCACTGAATTCCAGTCTTCGGCCAACATGGCGTTTTCGATGTATGGCGGCCTGACCATGGGCGCGACCGCGGCGTTGATGGTGCATGGCAAACCCGAACAGAAGAAGATGTTCGTGCCGAAGATGGTGGCGGGCGAGTGGACCGGCACCATGAACCTCACCGAGCCGCAATGCGGCACCGATCTCGGTCTGTTGCGCGCCAAGGCGGTCAAGCAGGCCGACGGAAGCTACAAGATCTCGGGCACCAAGATCTTCATCTCTTCCGGCGAGCACGATCTCGCCGACAACATCATCCATCTGGTGCTGGCGCGCATCGAAGGCGCGCCCGCCGGGATCAAGGGCGTGTCGCTGTTCGTGGTGCCGAAGATCCTGGTCAATGCCGACGGCTCGCTGGGTGCGCGCAACGGCGTGTCGTGCGGCTCGATCGAGCACAAAATGGGCATCCACGGCAACTCCACCTGCGTGATGAACTATGACGGCGCCACCGGCTGGCTGATCGGCGAGGAAAACAAGGGCATGCAGGGCATGTTCGTGATGATGAACGAGGCCCGCCTCGGCGTCGCCGTGCAGGGCCTGGCGCAATCCGAGGTCGCCTACCAGAACGCTGTCGCCTACGCCCGCGAGCGGTTGCAGGGCCGCGCGCTGTCGGGCGTGAAAGAGCCGGACAAGCCGGCCGATCCGATCATCGTGCATCCCGACGTGCGCCGCGTGCTGCTCACCATCCGCGCCTTCAACGAGGCGGCGCGCGCCATGGTGATCTGGACCGCGCTCAAAAGCGACGTCGCCCACCGCTCCTCCGACCCGAAGGATCGCCAGGAGGCCGACGATCATATGGGCCTGATGACGCCGGTCATGAAGGGCGTGATGACCGACGTCGGCTTCTCGAACGCGGTGCTGGCGCAGCAGATGTATGGCGGCCACGGCTATATCGCCGAACACGGCATGGAGCAGTTCGTCCGCGACGCCCGCATCGCCATGCTCTATGAGGGCGCCAACGGTATTCAGGCGCTCGATCTGGTCGGGCGCAAACTGCCGCGCGACGGCGGCCGCGCCGTGATGGCGTTCTTCGGCGAGGTCGGGGCCTTCGCCAAGGAACACGGCGGCGTTGAGGCCATGAAGCCGTTCGTCACCCCGCTTTCGACCGCGCTCGGCCATCTGCAGCAGGCCACGGGATGGCTGATGCAGAATGCATTGGCAAAACCCGACAATGCGGGGGCTGCCGCCACCGATTACATGCAATTGTTCGGCCTCGTCACCTTCGCCTATATGTGGGCGCGGATGGCTAAAGTCGCGCAGGACAAGATTGCGGCCAGCGGCGCCACGCCCTATCTGACCACCAAGCTCGTCACCGGCCGCTTCTTCATGGAGCGGATGCTGCCGGAAACGACGGTGCATCTTGCGCGCATCCAGACCGGAAGCGCGACCACCATGGAATTGGCGGCGGAAGCGTTTTGATAGGGCGAATGGCGAGTAGCGAATGGCGAGTAGTAATTACCTTATTCGCTATTCGCCACTCGCTATTCGCCATTCCTTCCCACGTTCTGAAATTCGTCCGGCCCGAGGAGGGTCGCGACTGAAACGGGAGAAATCCGATGCCTGAGGCATATATCTACGATCACGTTCGCACCCCGCGCGGCCGCGGCAAGGCCGATGGCGCGCTGCATGAAGTCACCGCGCTGGCGCTCGCCACCGTGCCGCTGCAGGCGCTGAAGGAACGCAACAATCTTGGCACCGACGTCATCGACGACGTGGTGCTCGGCGTGGTCGATCCGGTCGGCGAGGCCGGAAGCGACATCGCGCGCTTTGCGGCGCTGAAAGCCGGTCTCGGCCAGGCCGTCCCCGGCGTCCAGATCAGCCGTTTTTGCGCCTCCGGCCTCGATGCAGTGAATTTCGCCGCCGCGCAAATCATGAGCGGCCAGCATGAACTCACGATCGGCGGCGGCGCCGAATCGATGAGCCGCGTCGGCATCGGCGCCTCCGGCGGCGCCTGGCCGATGGACCCCTCGATGGCGGTGCCGGCCTATTTCATGCCGCAGGGCGTCTCGGCCGATTTGATCGCGACCAAATACGGTTTTTCGCGCGACGACGTCGATGCCTACGCGGTGCAGAGCCAGCAGCGCGCGGCCAAAGCCTGGGACGAGGGCCGCTTCAAGAATTCGGTGGTGCCGGTCAAGGACATCAACGGCCTCACCATCCTCGCCAAGGACGAACACATGCGGCCCTCAACGACGATGCAGTCGCTCGGCAAGCTGGAGCCGTCGTTCGTGGCGATGGGCCAGATGGGCGGTTTTGACGCGGTGGCGATCCAGTCGCACCCGGAAGTCGAACGCATCAATTACGTGCACCACGCCGGCAACTCGTCGGGCATCGTCGACGGCGCAGGCGCCGTGCTGCTTGGCAGCAAGGAAGCGGGCGCGAAACATGGATTGAAGGCGCGCGCGCGGATCCGGGCGTTTGCCAATATCGGCTCGGAGCCCGCGATGATGCTGACCGGCCCGGTCGACGTGACCGAAAAGCTGTTCGAGCGTTCCGGCATGAAGAAGTCCGACATCGACCTGTTCGAGCTCAACGAGGCCTTTGCCTCGGTGGTGCTGCGCTACATGCAGGCCTTCGACATCGACGGTTCGAAGATCAACGTCAATGGCGGCGCGATCGCGCTCGGCCATCCCCTGGGAGCCACCGGCGCGATGATCCTCGGCACCGTGCTTGACGAGTTGGAGCGCACCAACAAGTCGACCGCTTTGGTGACGCTGTGCATCGGCGGCGGCATGGGCACCGCGACCATTATCGAAAGAGTTTAGCTTAGTAGGGTGGGCAAAGGCGCGTTTGCGCCGTGCCCACCATCTTCCTTCCGGGTTAAATTGGTGGGCACGCTTCGCTTTGCCCACCCTACGCAGCGATCGAATTGGGAGCGACCAACATGGCCTTCAAGAATTTCAAGCTGGAACCCGACGCCGACGGCATCGTGCTGGTCACGTGGGACACGCCTGGCCGTTCGATGAACGTGCTCGACGAGACCTCGGTCACCGAACTCGAGGAAATCGTCAAGCAGACCACGGCGGACGCCGCGGTGAAGGGCGTCGTCATCACCTCGGGCAAGGAGGCGCTGTGTGCCGGCGCCGACCTGTCGATGCTCGAAGGCATGAACCATCAATATGCGCAACTGCTGAAAGCCAAGGGCGAGGAAGCCGCCAACCAGATGCTGTTCGACCAGAGCCGGCGGTTCTCGGCCGTGTTTCGCAACATCGAGATTTCGGGCAAGCCGTGGGTCGCCGCAATCAACGGACTGGCGCTCGGCGGCGGCTTTGAGCTGACGCTGTCCTGCCATTACCGCGTCGCCGCCGACAATCCGAAGACCCGGCTCGGATTGCCGGAAATAAAGGTCGGCCTGTTCCCGGGCGCCGGAGGCACCCAGCGCGTACCGCGCATCGTCTCGCCGCAGGATGCGATGCAGCTGCTGCTGAAGGGCGAGGCGATCAATCTCGCCAGGGCCAAGGCGCTCAATCTGATTCACGCCATTGTACCTCCCGCCGACATGATCAAGACCGCGAAAGACTGGATCAAGGGTGGCGGCAAGCCGATCGCGCCCTGGGACGAGAAGGGTTTCAAGCTCCCCGGCGGTCCGGTGTTTTCCAAGGCCGGCATGATGATGTTCCCGGCCGGCAACGCGATCTACCGCCGCGAGACCTACGACAATTATCCGGCCGCGCGCGCCATCATGAGCTGCGTCTATGAAGGCCTGCAGCTGCCGATCGACGCCGCGTTGCGTGTTGAATCGCGCTATTTCACGCAGATCCTGCGCTCGAAGGAAGCGGCCGCCATGATCCGCAGCCTGTTCCTGTCGATGCAGGAACTGAACAAGGGTGCGCGGCGCCCCGCAAACGTGCCGCCGACCAAAGTGAAAAAACTCGCCGTGATCGGCGCCGGCTTCATGGGCGCCAGCGTCGGTTACGTCTCGGCGCGTGCCGGCATCGACGTGGTGCTGATCGACCGCGATCAGGAAAGCGCCGACAAGGGCAAGGGTCACGCCCAGGCCGTGATCGACGATTTGATCAAGAAGGGCCGCGCCAAGGAAAGCGACCGCGATGCCGTCCTGTCGCGCATCAGCGCCACCGCCGACTACGGCGTGCTGAAAGACTGCGACCTCGTCATCGAGGCCGTGTTCGAGGATCGGAAAGTAAAGGCCGAGACCTATGCCAAGGCGCAGCCGCTGCTGAAGGACGGCGCGATCTTCGCCTCCAACACCTCGACGCTGCCGATCAACTCGCTGGCCGAAGAGTTCAGGGACCAGGGCAAGTTCATCGGCATCCACTTCTTCTCGCCGGTCGAGAAGATGATGCTGGTCGAGATCATCGTCGGCAAGAACACCGGCGATGTCGCGCTGGCGACCGCGCTCGATTACACGCGGATGATCGGCAAGACGCCCATTGTCGTCAACGACTCGCGCGGCTTCTACGCCAACCGCTGTGTCGGCCGTTATATCGCCGAAGGCAACGAGATGTTCCTCGAAGGCGTGCCGCCGGCGATGATCGAGAACACCGCCAAGATGGCCGGCATGCCGGTCGGTCCGCTGTCGCTGTCGGATGAGGTCGCGCTCGACCTCGGGCTCAAGGTGATGAAGGCGACCGAGGCCGATCTCGGACCCAACGCCATCAACCCGGACCAGAAGAAGCTGATGGTGGAGATGGTCGAGAAGCAGGGCCGCCTCGGCCGCAAGAACAGCAAGGGCTTCTACGACTATCCCGAGAAGGGCAAGGGCCAGAAGAGCCTGTGGCCCGGGCTTGGCGCCTTGCAGCCGAAATATCTCGATCCCGATACGCTCGACGTCGAGGAACTGAAGCAGCGCTTTCTCGTGGTGCAGGCGGTGGAAGCCGCGCGCACCGTCGAGGACCACGTCATAACAGACATGCGCGAGGCCGATGTCGGCTCGATCCTCGGCTTCGGCTTCGCCCCGTTCACTGGCGGCACGCTGTCCTATATCGACTTCATGGGCACCAAGAAGTTCGTCGATCTGTGCCACAAATTCGAAGCCAAATACGGCTCGCGCTTCACCCCGCCGAAACTGCTGGTCGAGATGGCGGGGAAGGGCGAAACTTTCTACGGCCGCTTCCCGCCGAAGAAAGCGGCGGCGTAACTGCCGTCATTGCGAGGAGCGCAGCGAC
>Ga0310811_10002823_pt1 | contig 21791 bp, 16 predicted proteins | sample YCmetagenome_FD_207642 | JGI IMG/M metagenome (GOLD analysis project Ga0310811, IMG submission 207642) | Soil microbial communities from experimental microcosm in Duke University, North Carolina, United States - YC | ecosystem: Engineered > Artificial ecosystem > Soil microcosm > Unclassified ...
TGATCAATGGCTTGTACGACGCCAACCGGACAAGGGTGCCGGTGCTTGCTTTTGCCGCAACCATTCCTTCAGGAGATTTTGGGACCGATTATTTCCAGGGAACCAATACGATCAAATTATTCGACGACTGCAGCGTGTATAACCAGGTCATTCAAACGCCACATCAGGCGCCGCGAATGCTGCAGGCGGCTATCCAGCATGCCATCCACCGGCGTGGTGTGTCCGTACTGGGGCTGCCCGGGGATATTGCGGCTTTGCCGGCAGTAGATAGTATTTCAGCGATGCACAACTATGCGGCGCCGGCGATCCTGAGGCCGGTGGACAGTGAACTGCAGCGGACGGCGGAATTGCTCAACAAAGCGTCGAAGGTGGCGATCTTTTGCGGCTATGGCGCCAGGGAGGCCCATGATGAAGTGGTCCAGCTGGCTTTGAAACTTCAGGCGCCGGTAGGCTATACTTTCCGTGGGAAGATGGGCATCCAGTATGATAACCCCAATGAGGTCGGGATGACCGGGCTCCTGGGCCTGCCGTCGGCATATCATAGTATGCATGAGGCGGACGTAGTGTTGCTGCTGGGGACGGATTTTCCGTACACCCCCTTTATGCCTACGAAGAACAGGATCATCCAGGTAGATGACAGCCCGGAGAAATTGGGTCGGCGGGCGAAACTGGAGATCGGTTTGTGCGGGAGTGTCAGGGATACGGTCATGGCCTTGTTGCCAATCATAAAAGCAAAACAGGATGACGGTTTCCTGAAGGGACAACTGCAATTATATACGGAGGTGCAAAAACATCTGCTTACATATGTAAAAGACAGCGGCAGTCAAGATAAGATCCAGCCGGAGTTTGTGGCCAGTGTGATTGACCGGCTGGCGGCAAAGGATGCGATCTTCACCATGGACACGGGGATGTGTTGTGTCTGGGCCGCGCGGTATGTACACGCCACCGGAAAGCGCCGGTTCCTGGGTTCATTCAACCATGGCTCGATGGCCAATGCCATGCCGATGTCGATCGGAGCTTCACTGCTTCATCCGGACCGGCAGGTGATCGCCTTTTGCGGGGACGGAGGTTTGTCCATGCTGCTTGGAGATCTGGCCACGATCGGACAATACAATCTTCCGATCAAGATTGTGGTCTTTAATAACCGGGCGCTCGGTATGGTCAAGCTGGAAATGCAGGTGCAGGGACTTCCCGATAATGAGACCGATATGGTGAATCCGAATTTTGCAATGATCGCCGAGGCGATGGGTTTTAAGGGGATAACGGTTCGGGAGCCGGGTTTGCTGGAAGAGGCTGTGGTCAACGCCTTCAGTCATGACGGCCCCGTTCTCCTGAACATCATGACCAATCCCAATTCGCTTGCAATGCCGCCTAAGATCGAATGGGAGGAAATGAAGGGATATATGATGACGATGACCAAAATGATGCTCGGCGGTCGTATGGACGATATTCTGGAAATGGTCCGTTCCAATTATAAACATTTACAGGAAATCATCTAAATCTACGGACATGAAGAAAATCCATTTCATTACAACAATGCTAACCATCTGTTTGATCTGGGGCTCCTGTGCAAACAATGCCGATAAAACAGATAACTCAAAAACGGATACTGCCATGCAAACAACAACAAAACCTGATCTGCTGGAGGAAGTATATTCCGATAGCGTTTATCAACTGACCGGCGTAGCTATTTCCCCGGAAGGCCGCCTGTTTGTGAATTATCCATACTGGCTCGACAAGCATAGTTATTCCGTGGTCGAAGTGGGCGGTGATAAGAAGCCGGTGCTTTACCCGGACAGTGTATGGAACAGTTTTAAGAAAGGGGAGGGGGGAGCGAACAAATTCGTTTGTGTGCAGGCGGTAGTGACCGACGAAGAGAATAACCTTTGGATCGTCGATCCGGCCGGCATCGGGTATTCGGACGTTTATAGAGGCGCCAGCAAGCTGGTCCAGGTAGACCTGAAGACGAATATGATCAAACGGATCTACCGTTTCCCGGAGCAGGTGGTCGGCCCGAAAACCTATATCAACGACATCCGCCTGGATAACAAGAACGGCTTTGGTTATATGAGCAGCTCGACCAACGGCGGGATCGTGGTGGTCAATCTCAAGACCGGGGAAGCGCGGTTCGTCCTTCATGGGCACCCTTCGACCTTGTCGGATCCCAGCTATCATTTTACGGTGAATGGACAAGAGATGGCTAACGCTCAGGGACCGGTGAAGATCAACTCGGATGGGATCGCGTTGTCTCCCGATAAGCAATGGTTATACTACAAACCGCTGACGGACAATCGCCTCTACCGGGTCAGTACCGATGTCCTGCGGGATTTTCATTCGACCGAAGCGCAGATCGCGGCTAAGGTAGAGGACGTAGGCCGGTTTGTGGCAACGGATGGCATGGAAATGGACGGGGATGGGAATCTATATATGGGCGACATCGAGAATGGCCGGATCGTTAAGATCAGCCCGGATAAGAAGATGACCACGCTGGTGGAGGACAAGGAAAAGCTGAGCTGGCCGGACAGCTATAGCATCAGCAAGGATGGTTACCTGTACATATCCTGTTCGCAGATCGAGAACATGCCCTGGTTCAATAAGGATCAAAACCGTACGAAATATCCATACCGGGTCTTTCGGATCAGGATCAAATAGCAGAAAATGGAATCAAATGCACAGCTGATCCCCGTGGCTACCTCCAGTGAAGTCTGGAACGGAGTGACGGTCAGCGATGACGGCCGCATCTTTGTAAATTACCCCCGGCTGGAAGGGGATAACGGCATGCGGATCGGGGAGATCGTCAATGGTAAAGCAGTGGCTTATCCCGATGCCTCCTGGAACGACTGGAAGCCGGGCATGCCGACGGAAGGACGTTTCGTGCGAACGAATTCGCTTCGCATCGGGCCTGAAGGCAGGCTTTGGGTGGTCGATACCGGCACTCCGAGTATGGGCGCCCCGGCTATTCCAGGCGCTGCTAAGCTGGTCGTGATCGATCTGCATTCGAATTCAGTGACCCGGACGATCCCGCTGGACCTGGTGATGACGAACAACAGTTTTATCGATGACCTGCGGATCTACGGGAGCACGATCTTCCTGACGGATGCCGGCTCGCCGGCTCTCGTTGTGATGGATCAGGATTCAGGCAAGGGCCGGCGCGTGCTGGAGAACGCTTCCTCCACCACTGACCAGGTGGCAATCCGGGCGGAAGGAAAAGTGATGAGTACCGGAGACGGGCAGCCGGTGCGGATTCATGCCGATCAGCTGGAGGTGACACCGGATGGCAAATGGCTCTATTTCCAACCCGCGTCGGGTCCGTTGTATCGGGTGGCGACGAGCTTGCTGCTGGACCCGACGATGACCGCCGCCGAACTGGCGTCGCATGTAAAGGAATGGTATAAGACCCCAAGTACGGGGGGAACCTGTATTGACGATGAGGGTAATATTTACGTTTCGGATGTTAACTCGTCGGCTATCTTCAGGCTCAGCCCGGAGGGTAAACGCGAAGACATCATCAGAGACCCGCGGCTGGCCTGGGGGGATGCGCTTTGGATCGACACACATGGCTATCTGTGGGTTCCCGTAGGCCAGCTCAACCGCCTTGGTGTGTTTCAGCAGGGGCATTCCCGGATAATCCCTCCCCTGACCATTTACAAGATCAGGATTAATGCAAGGCCTTTTCGTAGCTGAGCGGGCTCATTGCGGCAACGGTCTGTTGTTGTTTTCGGAAAACGGCAGGGCTGATCCCTTTGTATTTTTTGAAGAGTCTGTTGAGGTGGCTTTCGTCAGTGAAGCCCAGCTCGGTGACGATCTCGTTGATCCGCATATCGCTATGCTTCAACCGGGTCTCGACGAGTTTGAGCTTGTAGTGGATGATGTACTGCTGAATGGTCTCGCCCGTATGTTTCTTAAAGTACCGGCCGAGGTAGCTTTGAGTAACGTTGAATAACTCAGCGATCACTTTGAGCCGAAGCTTGTCGGGATCATAGATATTTTCCTGGATATAGTTGAGAAGGTTGACCACTGTACTCGTGGTGTTTTTGGAGATGAGGTTAGGTAGTGCAAGGCCGATGTTCCGGGCAACGATCGTAATGATAGTATCAACGATCCGGGCTACGACCTCCTGGTGGTACAATTGCTTCCTGGCAATTTCTGTGAGCATGGATTCTACGAGAGACTTTACCAGGGTTTTGTCGGGCTGGTTGAGCAGGATACAGCCTGGCTGATGGGTAGCGTTATGGAGAATATATTCCAATTTTTGAATCCACCCGAGGTGGCCGCTCTGGCCCGGCTCCTGCGACCGCACATAGATATTATTGAACCGGATAAAGACAAATTCGGTAGTGTCCCTTATGTCGAAGGAATGGCTGTCTTCCGGGGTGAGCAGGAACATGTGTCCAGCGAAGTATTCGAACGTGTTATTGTTGATCCGTTGGATGCCAGAGCCGCTTAAAATATAAACGAGTTCGAAAAAGCTGTGTTTATGCGTGGATTTTGGGCATACGTCCAGCTTCCGGTAGACGATATCAAAGGGCTGTGTAAGGCTCTCCGTTTGCATATTTAAAGGTACGCAATTTTTAGGATGCCCAGGCATGCTCCACGCCTTCCTATGGACCATCCGTCTCCAGCTTCAGCTGATATTCGCTGCTTCGGGCAATCGATCAGGGTTGCAGGAATAAAGGCAGTTCGGAAATATTGCCGGGATCTTTCTTTTGACATTCGCTGCTGTGATCCGGGGCGATATCGAAATGGCTAAGGTTGGGGCCATGATGCACACTTACATGTGATCCACTGGCTCTGCCTCCGCTTCGGCCAGCGTGATGGCCGCCACCTTTAAGCGAGTAGATCAGCAGCACCGAAAAGGCCGCGACGAGAACCACTGATCCTAAGATCTCGCAACCTTTCAGAGCCTTTTTACGCACGGCAAGATTGTGAGAAAATAGATCTGCGCCCAGGATACCGACGGGACCAAGGGTCAGGCCGGCAACCAACCCTATTGTTCCGTTACCTTTGAAATATAATTTTGAGTGACCGCCGATATTTGCGGCAACGGTTGTGTCTGATCGTAAGGATGGCGCCATGGAAGAAGCAAAGCAAAAATGAGAAAACAGAAGGAATAATAAGATTTGTACAGCTGTTCGCATAAACGAAAGGTTTAGGATGGAAGAAAGGTCGATAAAATTTACAGTTCCAGCAAGCCTGGAATCGTTAAAATATAGCTAAGTTATCTTCGGTTATTTAAAATTTCTTCCTTCAGGGAATGGCTTGATCCTTTGTGATTGATCGAGCAATGACTGGGCGCCATGGATTTCGGGATCGGGGAGCACCGGGAGATCTTCGTCGGGGGAAGGCGTAAGCAGACCGAGCAGGGGGTTCAGGTTTTGGCAGCGTTGGGCGATGATGTGGATGACCTCACCTTCGATCTGGAGATGGCCTTCGATCATAAGGAATTTGGAACTAAGGATCGGTTTTCGGTATTCTTCGAAAATGGATGCCCAGGCGACGCAGTTGAAATTCCCGGTTTCGTCTTCAAGGGTAATAAAGCAGGTGCCTTTGGCGGTGGGAGGGCATTGACGGCCGCGGACAAGGCCGGCAACTTTGATGTATTGCCCGTTGCATAATGTCCGGTGTTCTTTTGCGGTGCAGACGCCAAGCGCTATTAGATTATCGCGTACGAAACTGATGGGGTGACCCTTTAACGACAGGGACATCGTCGCATAGTCCTGTACGACATGTTCAGAGGCCGTCATCTGAGGCAGCGTAACTTTGTCATCATGGTCGTCGAAGAGAGTGAGCGCGCGGCCTTCCGTGGAGGGGACGGGCATTGTGGCTTTGGCGGCCTTTTGATATTGGGACTGGTTGAGCGCCGCGACCTGCCACATGGCTTCCCGCCGATCGAGGCCGATCGAGTTGAAGGCATCAGCATCAGCCAGCTTTTCGAGGGTGAGCTGGGACAGGCCGGCATCCTGCAGCGACCGGATAGTCCTGTAAGGCTGGATGCGTCGCGCCATTAAGAGGAACATTTCTTCTTCGCGGATACCTTCGATCTGGCGAAAACCGAGGCGGACCGCATGGAAACGTCCATCCTGTTCTTCGATGGTATTGTCCCAATCCGAACGATTGATGTCTACAGGCCGGACCCTGACATCGTGATTTTGGGCGCAGGTGATGAGCTGGTCTGCGCTGTAAAATCCCATTGGCTGACTATTGAGCAGTGCACATAAGAAGATATCCGGATAATACCATTTCAACCACGCGGATATATAGGCAAGCAACGCAAAACTGACGGCATGGCTTTCAGGAAACCCGTAGCTGCCAAATCCTTCCAGCTGGCGGAAGACACGCTGCGCATATTCCTCTGCGTAACCGTTCCTGATCATTCCGGTAACCAGTTTTTCACGGAAGGCGGAGACTTTCCCGTGCGCCTTGAATGTCGCCATGCTTCTTCGCAGGTCATCGGCTTCAGACGGGGTAAAACCTCCCGCATCGATGGCGATCTTCATGGCCTGTTCCTGGAATAAGGGGACACCGAGTGTACGGCCGAGTATATCTTTCAATTCTTTTGATGGGAATTCTACCGGTTCAATGCCATTGCGCCTGCGTAAATAAGGATTTACCATGTCTCCCTGGATGGGGCCAGGCCGGACGATGGCCACTGAGATGACGAGGTCATAAAAGCATTTTGGACGAAGACGCGGCAGCATGGATTGTTGCGCGCGGCTTTCGATCTGGAATACTCCGACGGTGTCGGCATGCGAACACATTTCATAAATTGCCGGATCGTCCTGGGGGATATTGGCAAGGGTCAGATCGAGATCATACTGTTGTTTGGCCAGATCGAATGTTTTGCGAAGGGCAGTAAGCATTCCAAGCGCGAGGAAATCGACCTTGAGAAAGCTGAGGAGATCGATATCATCCTTATTCCATTCGATATTGGTCCGATCTTCCATACGAGCGTTCAGGATGGGGCAGAGATCGGTCAATTTACCACGGGTGATGACGAAACCTCCGGTATGCTGTCCAAGCTGACGGGGAAAGCCAATGTACTGAGCAGTGAGTTCCAGCACTTTTTCAAGATGAGTTTCTTTTTCGCCGAGGCCTTGTTCTTTTAGCAGGTTTGGATCGAGCTGGTCGCTGAACTCATGGATGCTTTTGGAAAGCCGGTCAACGGCATCTACAGAAAGGCCCATTGCTTTGCCGACGTCGCGGATGGCGCCTTTTGCGTGTACCTGGGTGACGGTGGCTACGATCCCGGCGCGGTCGCGGCCATATTTGTTGTATATGTATTGGATGACCTCTTCGCGGCGGTCATGCTGGAAGTCGACGTCGATATCCGGCGGTTCATTTCGCGCCGCCGAGAGAAAACGTTCAAACAATAACTCAAATTTAGTTGGATCAACGGAAGTGATGCCGAGACAATAACAGATCGTGGAATTAGCGGCTGACCCGCGGCCCTGGCAAAGAATGCCTTGCTGACGGGCATAACGAACGGCATCATAAACGGTCAGGAAATAGGCCGGGTAGTTCATTTGCCCGATAAATTCAAGTTCATGTTTGATGTTGGATTTGATCTTATCCGGAATTTGTTCGCCGTAAATCTGCCGGGCTCCCTGCCAAACGAGAAGGATAAGTTCTTCCATGGGTGTCCGGCCTTCGCTGGTGATCTCGTCGGGGTATACGTATTCAAGGCTATCCAGCGAAAAACGGCAGGCATCGGCGATATCCTGTGTGGCGGCAATAGCGCCGGGATATTGGCGGAAGAGACGTTGCATTTCCGGGATGGTTTTCATATGCCGCTCGGCATTGGGATGGAGCCGGAAGCCCGCATTGTAAATAGTGCATTTTTCCCGGATGCAGGTAATGATATCCTGCAGCTGGCGACGCGTGTGGACATGATAGTGGACATCATTGGTAGCTACGAGCGGCAGATCCAGCTTTTTGGATAGTTGCGCCAGCCGGAATAGTTGTTTGGAATCATCGCCGTGGTAGTATCGTGTGGCGGCAAGATGGCATTGATCTTTTAAGGCTTCGCGGTATTCTTGCAGATTGCTCTGGAAAGATGCTTCGAAATCGAACAGGCTGTTAAGGGAGTCGGGGGGAATGATGACAAAACGAATGCCCTGTGCATGAGCGTATACATCCGTTTTATACAGATGGCATTCGCCTTTTTCGGCACGACGATTCCCGAGAGTAAGCAGACCGGAGAGCCTGCCATAGGCAGCCTTGTCGGTAGGCAATGCGAGCAGGCTGGGGCCATCCAGCAGATCGAGACGCGTACCGGGAAGAATTCGAATGTTCTCTTTTTTAGCCCGGCTGTGGGCGCGCACGATACCGGCGAGCGTGTTCCGATCAGTGATGGCAATGGCTTTGTGACCGAGAGCTGCAGCTTGCGTTACCAGTTCCTCCGGATGCGAAGCGCCGCGAAGGAAGCTGAAATTGCTGGTGACCTGTAGTTCGGTATAAGACATGGGGGTAAGGGTTTATGCAAAATAGCCGTGAAGAAACCATTGATATGTTTTGTCGCCGTTATAATGGCCAAGCCGGAAGATCCAGAATCGAACGCCTTCTTCGTTTTCGGCGGCATAGTAGTCGCGATGTTCTCCCTGTCTGATCCACCATTCCTGCTCGATGCGTTCGGGGCCTTCTGCATGGATAATTTTATGGCGCTGGCCTTTATGGATGAAAAGCATGGGCGGATAGTCGGGAATGGGAGCAGTGACATCGATCGGTTCGGGCCGGGACAGGATATGGATGGGGCGGGGCCGGGTGACCGACCAGGTGTCGGTTGCGATCTCATCGAAGGTTTTCGCCAAAATGAAGGCGCGTTCCGGCCAGTAATGTTCCGCCGGAAGATATCGATGTATGGTGTGCGGTCCGGTCTTGTTGGTGATCCGGTCCAGCAACCCGATCAGGCCATTGTCTCCGAGACCCGTGGCGCCGTTCCACATGGCGGGCTGGAGGGGACTTACATCTTCTACTTTTGGAGCTTCCAGGGTGAAGACTTCGATGCCGAGATCGGGTTCGAGGGTCGGAATTTTTTCTTCAAATAGTTTGAACAGGTGTTTTTCGTTGTGCGAGGCCCGGTGGGTGCCAATATTGATCTGAATGATCTTTCCGTCAACACGATGACCTTTAAAGACAGCTGTGCGCAATCCCTTGCCTTGTTTTTTCAGGCATTGGCAAAGGGTTTCGAGAAGCTGCGTCAGCGCGATGGCTATACCTGTAGCTGTGCGGATAGGTTCGAGACAGGGAAGGCGTTCGATGAATGGCTCAACGGGCAGAACCGGTTTTATCGGTTCATCGACCCGTCCAAAGGCCTGATCCAGGCGTAGCAGAAATTCATTGCCGAAACGGGTGCGAAGGGTTTGGCGTGGCATAGATGCAAAGCGATGGATCTTTTCGAGTCCCAGTTTCTGCAGACGGGTGGTTATTGACGGCTCGATGCGAAGTGAGGCCGGTGGCAGGTTCAGCAGGGTTGTGATATGTTCGCCTGGTTCGATCAGCGGAGTGTGCCGACAATAGCGGGCGACAGCCCATGCAGCACCGATGGTGTCGGCAATAGCGCCCCGGACGTCGTAACCTTTGCTGCGAAGCGTGGCGACGATCTGCGTGAGATAAGCCCGTTCATCGCCCCATAAATGCGCGCAGCCACTAACATCCATGATCAGGCCATTGGGCGGGTCGACAGCAACGACAGGGGTATAGCGGATACACCATAGCGCCAGTCCGTGAAGGAGCTGATCAGTCAATTCGGGTTTGTCATCCAATTCTTCGAGGGTTGGGATCAGGATCCTGGCATCTGCTACAGTCATGCCGGGTTGGATGCCTTCCTGCTCTGCAAGGCGATTGGCAGCCGTGATGACTTTGCGGCCATGATCGGGTAAAGCCAGAACGAAAGGCCGTGTAAGAAGAGCCGGCCGGCGGATCGCGGTATAATCCGTTTTCAGATGACGGAACCAAAGGGAAAGAAATCGACTGGACATGGCTACCCGGTTTTTCTTTGTCTTTGTTCAAGGAGTGTTGCTACCGGTGTGTTGTCAAATTGGAACCGCCCTGCCTGCCATTCCAGTTGCCAGTTTCCGGGATGTCCGTTTCGAATCCGGGTTAGCCCGATGTTCCATCCCGGGAATCCGAGTCCGGGCATACCGGCTTCCCCTTTGCTGCGCATCGGGCTGATCTGCCAACGGGCGACCGATGCGGTAGGATGGAGGTTGCGGGGCTGTTGCCGGAGTATAAACCCGGTGACGCGGCTTTGTTCCGCTGCCAGCTGGAAACGCCTCGAAGTAGTCATCGTAAGTTCGCGGATATCGCTGATGACTGCAGCGAGACCATTACACTTCAGCGCCTCTTCGGTTGCCCACAACACTTCTTTTTCGTTCTTCATATCCAGGAAGATGACGCGGTCGGGTTCTATGCCAAAGGTTTTTAACCCGGGAGGATAGATCTTTCTTGTACAACCGATCCATAGGCATGCGCCACCGGGCTGCATGAGGCCGGAGACCAGCGCTGCCGTGAAGCCGCTGGTAGCCGGCGCGGTTTCGGGGCGTGGGCTTATCAATTCGTGTATGGCGCCGGTGGGGAAGGTGTTATTCGGAAAGGCTGCTGTGATCGGGCCGAGGCCCAGGTCTATTGCGCTGGCCGTAGCAGGCCGGGTGCCTTGCAACGCGAGTATGTCCCGCTGGAGTTGAGCTAATATGTCTTGTTTGGCGGGCATGGTAGACAATTTTGGGATAAGACGTCAGGTCATTTTATGGGATTGGTAAGGGTTCAAAATTACTAAAAATATTAGTAATTAATATAAAAAGAAATGGATTTGTAGGAGGAGGATTGGCAATATGGGGGCGTTAATTGATAATTAGAGATTTATATATTTAATTTGGGAGAAAATCAGTGAGCTGTGAGAACATATATCCTGCTATTTCTCTTTTTTGTTGTAGGTGACCGATCTCAAAGCCAGGAGGTCATCAGGCCCGCTGCGGATCGGCCCATCCGGGTGCTGATCATTGACGGGTTCAGCAATCATGACTGGAAGCAGACCACGTTGATGGTCAAAAGTATCCTGGAAGAAACGGGCCGCTTTACCGTTGACGTCTCTACGGCTCCGGGCACTGCCGGTGAGATGTCGGTGACTTCATGGGCCCCGGAATTTGAAAAATACAGTGTCGTTATCCAGAATACCAATAATATCCAGGATACGAGCCTGCGCTGGCCACGAAGGGTAGAACAAAGACTGGAAAAGTATGTGAAGGCAGGGGGTGGTCTGTACATTCTCCATTCGGCCAATAATGCCTTTCCTCATTGGCAGGAATACAACCGGATGATCGGATTGGGATGGCGGTCAAAAGAAACCGGTTATGCTCTGCAGCTGGACTCCGGGGAACACATTACTCGGATACCGCCGGGACAGGGTGAAGGCACCAGTCATGGTGCAAGATTTGATGCGATTATCCATGTCATAAAGAGGCATCCTATCAATAACGGGTATCCCGAAAGATGGCGTACAGCCTCCATGGAGCTATACCGGTATGCCCGTGGGCCTGCCACTGATATTACCGTCCTGTCTGTCAGCACCGATAGCACCACCGGCCAGATATGGCCTGTTGAATGGGTTGTTGGTTATGGAAAGGGAAAAGTATACGCTTCCAGCATGGGGCACTTATGGAAAGGTGACATATATCCTCCCGGCTATAGATGCATCGGCTTTCAAACGACCCTGATCCGGGCGACAGAATGGCTGGCTACAGGAAGAGTGACCTATCCTGTTCCCCGTAGTTTTCCGACAAAAGAAGCCACTAGCTTAGCGCCGTCCGTTTTAAGGTGATCACCGCGACCTCGGGCCACATTCCGATGCGCCCTTTTAGTCCCACGAAGCCAAAGCCGCGGTTGACATACAGGAAGCGGCCAGCCTGCTGATACAATCCGGCCCATTGCTTGTAAATGTATTGAATGGGGCTCCACTTTAGTCCGAACAGCTCGATGCCGAATTGCATGCCGTGGGTGTGCCCGGAAAGCGTCAGGTGAATAAGCTGATCGTGACCAAGGGTGGCGCCTTCCCAATGAGAGGGATCATGCGACATGAGGATCTTGAACGACTCATCGGGTACGCCGGTGGATGCTGCTTTCAGGTCTCCGAAATTATGCGAACTACCTTTCGACCAGTTTTCAACCCCAAGGAGAGTGATGGACTGGTCATTTTTTTTCAATGTCACGGCCTCGTTGAGAAGAAGGCGAAACCCGATATCGGAATGCACCTCTTTTAGCCGGGTCAGGTTCTGCTGCTGCGCCTCGGCTGACTCCCATTGGATATAATAGCCATAGTCGTGATTGCCGAGCACTGAGAATTTACCCATCGGGGCTTTCAATTGGGAAAAAGCGGAGATCCAGCGATCCATCTCTGCTGCCTGGTTATTGACAAGATCTCCGGTAAACAGGATGACATCGCTATGCTGTGCATTGACCAGGTCGAGCCCTTTCTGAACGCCGCTGGCGTCGGTGAAGCTGCCCGCATGGACGTCCGTGATCTGTGTTATCGTAAAGCCGTCAAACGCCTCCGGCAGATCGGGAAAGGAGACGGTTTCCCGTCGTACACGATAAAAGTGCCGGCCGCGTGTAATGCCGAACAGTACGATCAGAAGGAGGATGGCGGCGAGGGTCAGGGTGATCCAGCTTACAGCGACCGATCGTGGAGGGAAGCCGCGGAACAGACGGATAGCATCTTCGGCTAATAATACAGGCAGAGCGAACAGCCGCGGAACGAATGTCAGCAGCATCAGACCCATCAGCCAGGCGATGAGGCTGTTTGGCGTTGGGGAGCCCCGGCGGCGTATCGAAATGACGGCGATCAGGCCAAACATCAGCAGGAGGTCGAGGCTCCAGTAGTATGCCCGGAGAATGCCGGAATTGGTTAGGGTCTGTACGGCCTGGTAGAAATAAAGATCAGTGAAAAGCCAAAGCAGGAAGATCAAGGGAATCATCATTATCATATATATAACAGGCCTGTCATGTGTAGGCCTTATAAAGGTAGACGAACGAATGCAGAAGATATTTTAAAAAATGGAAAGATTTTTAAAGCCGTCTTTTTGATGGTAATGAAAGGGGAATCTCTTATTATACGGGAAACTACCGGATTTTTTCATTTTTTCGTTTTATTTTACTTTATTGTGCGATAAACCCCTGAATAATGGAAAACTCTCAAGAGCAATCCCTGCTCCAGATGAACCTTGACTATGACGGCGGACATATCCTTCATGAGACTGTCCGCTGGTCCCGCTTCCTTTCGATCGTAGGCATTATCGCCATATCGCTGATGGTGCTGGTTCTTGCACTGGCGGGTACGGCATTGGCAGCGGTATTGCCTGCATTAGCATCCGGCCTCGAGGCGCTGGCAGGCTTGGGGACTTCCATCGTGGTGTTGATATTCCTGGTAATCTTTGCGATCCTTGGTTTTACGGTCTTTATGCTGTACCGTTTTTCCGTATTGACCCGCAGAGGGATCGACCGGCAGGACCAGGCTGCATTCACCGAGGGCATAAAATGTCTTAAGATCTATTTTATCATCGGCGGCATATTTGCCATCCTCGGGCTGCTGGGCAATTTTGCTTCATTAGTCAGCATATTTCTATTAACCCGAATTCATCCTTAAATCATATGGAAGAACAACAAATATCACCGGTCTCCCAGGATCTCGATAATTTTTTCAATATCGCATTCGATGGTGTCACGAGGGCACAGCTCAGACAGGCAGCGGTATGGGCGAAGATCTCCACTATATGCGCCTTTATCGGCTATGGGGTCACGCTGATCGTTGCTTTTATCAACCAGTTTTCCACCAGTGCCAGTATTCTCGGCGCCTTCGTAGTGGTCGCATTGGGTTCCTGGGTCAACTATTTCCTGTATCGCTTTGCCGTGTCCACGATCAGAGGTATCGACTCAATGGACAGCGTCAAGGCCAATGAGGGATTCAACAACCTGCGCACGTATTTTAAGATCCTTGGCATTTGCCTGATTATCGGTCTTTGCCTTGCGGCGTTAGGGGTATTGGGCTTTTTGGCAAGTCTGGGAGCGGCCAGCAGATATTGAACCGGCTGAAGTGATAAAAATTGTATCTTTAAGGTAACCCGACCAACCTGTTGCGGTATTCATCAATTCCCCGTATATGAATAATCGCAACGTTGCTATGACCGCCCGTGGTTCCGGTAGCCTCTCCGAGGAGGGTAGAGATTTAACCTTGTATACCTCTGACCCATGGTAGTAAAGTCTGCCGGCAATCTGTTCAGACAAGGCGTGCTGCTCTTCGCAAGCACGCTGCTGGTCAACCTGGGTAATTACCTGATAAATCTTTTACTGGGCCGTTGGATGGGACCCGCTGAGTTCTCCGAAGTCGGACTGCTGGTGACGATCCTTTTGACGTTGTCTTTTATCGCGCTTGGTTTTCAGCTTACGGCCGCCAAGTATACAGCATTATGGTTTGGCAGCGAATCTGAAAAACTTTCGGCGCTGTATTCCTGGCTAAAAAGGACAAGTTGGTACACGGGGCTTTGCATGGCCGCAGTGTTCATCATACTCCCCGTTTCCCTTCAACATTTTTTCAGGACAAGTACCTGGCGGTTCTTTCCTGTCTTTGGTCTGGGAATGCCATTATACCTGATCATGAGCATCAACCGGGGGATATTACAAGGGCGGCAGTCCTATGGCAGGCTTGCTCTCACCTACCATGTTGAAATGTGGTGCAGGCTTGGGTTGAGTTTTGCTGCCGTCAGGCTGGGCCTGGGTACAACGGGGATAGCAGCTGCGATCACTCTGTCGTTGTTGGTGACTTTTCTGGTATCGGACACGCATTTACGGACGGTCCGGGGGCCAATAGAAAAGCACAGGGAGATATTACAGTTTTTAGTGATCATACTGATCTATGAATGCAGCCAAATCATGATCAATAACAGTGACACGATGCTTGTCAAGCATTTTTTTCCTCCGGTGCAGGCAGGTTTATATGCGGCCCTTGCGCTGATCGGCAGGATCGTCTATTTCGGTACATGGACTGTCGTGACGCTATTGTTTCCGTTGGTGATCCGGCTGGAGAAGGAAGGCAAGCCGCATCTTCCCTATTTCTTTGTCGGGCTTGGTATTGTCGCAGCACTGGCTTCCCTCATCATTACTGCGGCCTATCTGTTCCCTGTCTGGACGGTCCAATTGCTGTTCGGCGGAGAATACCTTGGCATTTCTCCCTATTTATGGAAGTATGCGTTGGCCACTTCCTTGTTCACCTGCGCCAACGTATTTGTTTATTATAACATTTCTCTTGGAAGGAATCTTCCGGCACTGGTAATGGTTGTCGCTGGTCTCCTTCAGATAGGACTTATCTGGGTATGGCATGCCTCTTTCGACCAGGTCATCGGTATACAAACCGGGTTAATGGCGGGTATTATTGTCGTAATGATGATCGGTCAGACCAGGAAATGGATCGTGCTGACGGTAGGATGTCTCGGGACGTTGTTTTGTCAAGGTCAGGACACGCTGAAGACCGGTTTTTCTAAGCTTGAAACAGGTAAATCCAAAGAAGCGACCATTTTTTTCCGGGATTATCTCCAAAAAGACCCTGACAACAGGACGGTATTACTGTGTTATGGACGGGCTACCGGTTTAGCGGGAAACGTAAGCGAGGCAAAAGGCATCTTCCAGCGCCTGGAGGAAAGGTATCCCGGCGACTTTGAGATAGGGCTGAATGCGGCAGAGGCGTTCATGTGGGAAAAGGACTTCAAAAGCGGGAAACAGACCTATGCAGAACTGATACATATTACCTGCACAGCAATAGCGCCAGTTCCACGGTCGCAGGCTATACCTATACCGAATGGGGCGTCAAGGCGCGATGGGTCATTAAGCGGCTTTATCACCGGTGATCCGTAGTGGTATTTTTTAAAAAAAAGTAAGAAATGCTCCCGGGGTATCCCTGAATTATTTCATATATTTGGGATACCCTCATTACACGCAGGATAGTTTTTTGCCCTTTTGACAGCTTCTGTCGCTATTACCTAAACTCTTTGCTATGAGCAAATTATTGACCTTAGGTCTATTAGCGATCCATTGCCTGACCACCCATTCTCAATACAAAAAAATGGTGGTTCTTGGCTCCTCTACGGCTGCTGGTCTTGGGAGCTTTCCTCTTGATAGTTCCTGGGTAAACCGATGTAACCACTATTATAAGTACCAGTCAGGTATTGTGGACTCTACCTACAATCTGGGCGTTTCATATTCTTCCTGTTATAACGGAATGCCCTCCTCTTTTATTCCTCCCGTAAGTCGCCCTGCTCCAGACCCGGCAAACAATGTAACGAAAGCGAATACTATTTTGAGTACCCTGAGCACACCTTCGGATGGCGTTGTCATTGTCAACTATCCCACTAACGGATATGACGGATATTCCATTGCCGAAATCATGAGCAGCCTCCAGACGATATACGATTCAGCCGTTAGAACAGGTAACAAATGTTATATCTCTACCACTCAACCGAGATCGGACGGTAATTTTGCCACTTCTGCCGTCAAGAAAAAACTGGCTGATCTGAAGGACTCGATCATCAATCGTTTTGGCATATCTCACTCGCTTGATTTTTGGACTGGCATGTTTAACCCGGTCGATTCAACGATCTTAACACTTTATTCTGCCGGAGATAATGTTCATTTTAACAATGCCGGTCATCGGGAGTTATTCAATCGGGTAGTGGCGAAAAATGTATTCGGCCTGGCGTCCCCCCCTTCTGCGGGAGACTATAGAAGTGTAGTGACCACCGGCCTTTGGAGCGATATATCCACCTGGCAGGTGTTCGATGGTGTCAGTTGGGGGGCGGCGACCTTGGCGCCAACCGCTGGCAATGGAACGATCACTATTTCAGCAGGTGACAGCATAAGAATTAACACTGCCACCAACTTTGACCAGGTAGTGATCGAGAGCGGGGCCATACTGGCTATTTTCAACACAGGAGGGGCAACTACATTCACTTTGAATGACGGCTCGGGTGCAGACATCATAAATAATGGGAAGTTGTATGTCTCCATCAATGCTACCTTGTCTGGCGCGGGCACGGTCCAAAACAACTTCGGCGGGACCTTAATACTTAGGAATCAGGGGATATTAGCGGTAAATACGACAAACAACGGGACAATGAATGTCAGTGGAACAGGCAATATACAAAATGCGACATTAACGAATAATGGCGTAATTACGCTGATCAATTTTACGCTTAATCTTAACAATAATGCCAGCCTGATCAATAATGATTCGATCAGCATAGCATATAATGCCGACGCCTTTATAGCGACGACGGCTGGTACGGGTTCCTTCCTCAATTCAACGGGAGCGGTTATTTTTAAAGCGAACGCCACTGGGATAGGGTGGATAAATGCTTCCGTATCTTTTACGAATAACGGAACGGTGAAAGGATTTGGACAATATAATTTCCTCAATACCGTCGCCAATACCGGGATCGTCGCACCGGGGAATTCGCCCGGGATATTAACGGTGAATCCCTCCTTCGTTACCGGGCAAACGCCCACTTTCAACCTGGAGATCAATTCGGCCGGTGATGTTGCAGGCGTGAATTATGACCAGCTGCAATTCTCCACCGTCAACTTCCTCACAACTAATGTTACGGGAGCTACGCTGAATGTAACAGATCTTGCCAACGATCCGGTTGGCACTTTGTATACCGTAGTGTCGTCGCCTGCGGGATTTATTACTGGTCCTTTTGCACAGGTTAACCTTTCGCCTTCCCTGGGAAATCTTCTAATAACGGCGAATGTCGTCACGCTGCAAAAAATTGCACCATTACCGCTTACCTGGGGGGATTTTACCGCTGTAGCCTCCAACCGGCAGATTATTTTAAAATGGAGCACTTTGCAGGAAACCAATGTCGATCACTTTGTGATCGAGCGTTCGCCGGACGGCCAACATTTCATTCCTATCGGTAAGACGGCAGCGAAAGGCAATAGTTCCATGATCTCCAACTATGAATTTACCGATCCTCAACCTTTAGCGAATGGCAGTAACTATTACCGCCTGCAGGAAGTTGATCTGGATGGTCACGCGAATTATTCGGTTATCAAGTATGTCCATTTTGCAGACGGAGGGGTATCAGGCGTACAGATTTACCCTAACCCGGTACAGGATATTCTGAATATTGTCGTTTCATTGAACAATACCAGGATCGATCTTCGCGATCTGCATGGAAAAAAACTTCGGAGCCTGCGTTTTGCTCAGGGCACGCATCAAATCTCTTTGGGAGGATCGCCGGCGGGAGTATATGAACTGGTCATATATGAAAATGAAAGAATGCTTGAAAGCCGGAGAATAATTAAAGTGAAATAGCAAGAGAAAATAGGAGACGGTGGAGCAGGAATATTTGCTTATTTTGGTTTTATTTTATGGATCGTCGAAAATTTATCAGGGCGGCCGGGTTGGCCCTGCCAATGGCGGCGGTGTTGCCTGCCGGGGTATCAGGGCTGCCGGATGCTAAGGTTGTGGGGGAAGGGAGGCTTTTGCCTGGTGCTGTCCCGCTGCCAGGAAAAGGAGTCTTGTTGCCGGATGAACCGGCGGACTATACGATCCGTATTGGAACCGGGCTGATAGAGGTGGGACCGCAACATATTATTTCCACGACTACTTATAACGGCCAGTTCCCGGGGCCCCTGCTGCGGTTCAGGGAGGGACAGCGGACGGTGGTGGATATTTACAACGATACGGACCGGCCTGAGCAATTTCACTGGCATGGCCAGTTCGTCCCGGTGGATGTGGATGGATCAGCGGAAGAGGGGACGCCGTATATCCCCGCGCATGGAATGCGGCGGGAGATCTTTGTGCCGAAGCCGGCCGGGCTGCGGTTTTACCATACGCATACGATGGCGGGGGCGGACCTGAATGCGGGGCAGTATTCGGGCCAGGTGGGTGCGGTATATATCGAGCCGGCGACGAAACCTGGTGGTTATGACCGGGAGGAATTCCTTGTGTTAAAAGAATTCGAACCCTATTTTATGCGGGGTGGGGATATGGCCAGCGATTTCCTCGCGGGAGAGATGCTGCATGAACTGATGGAACTGGGGGAGAAGTCGGACAAAGAGGCGCCGATGAAGGTGAAGGGCTATGAGGTGGGTTATAAGGTGTTTACCGTAAACGGAAAGCAGCTGGGGCATGGGCATCCCATCCAGGTAAAGTATGGGGAGCGGGTTCTGTTCCATATTGTGAATGGGAGCGGATCCGAGATCCGGAGCCTGGCTTTGCCGGGACATACCTTTAAAGTGATCGAAATGGATGGGTTCCCGGTGCCGCATCCTTCGGAGGTTCCGGTGTTGTGGATCGGTACGGCGGAACGGATCTCAGCCATTGTGGAAATGAAGAATCCGGGGGTATGGGTATTGGGTGACCTGGCGGATGACGACCGGGGCAATGGCATGGGGACGGTGGTACAGTATGTGGGTCATAAGGGAAAGCCGGTTTGGGTTAAACCGAAGGCATTCAAGTGGGACTATGCGCGATTTGGGGACGCGGGTCGCACGGTGCCGCCGCCGGACGAGGTGATCGATATGCTCTTTAAGAAGAACAACGGCGCCGACAACGGGTTTAACCGCTGGACGATCAACGGGGTGGCTTTTGATATGATGAATATGAAGCCGATGTTTCATTTGAAAAAGGGCAAGCGATACCGGCTTCGGATGCGGAACGCCTCCGATGATATTCATCCGATGCACCTCCACCGGCATAGCTTTGAGATCACGAAGATCGGCGGTAAGCATACTGCGGGAATTATAAAGGACGTGGCGATGCTAGGCGGGTTCCAGGAGATGGAAGTGGACTTTGTCGCAGACAATCCGGGAATGACCTTATTTCATTGTCATATGCAGCTGCATATGGATTTTGGGTTTATGGCGTTGTTCGATTATGTGTAACGCTCATAGAAACCGAAAACCTGCTGTTGACCTCAATACTTATGCAAGGAGAAAAAAACAATCTTTCGGAATTAGCGGGATTATTTACAAAGCTGGGTCTAACGGCCTTTGGTGGTCCGGCCGCGCATATCGCCATGATGCAAAAGGAAGTGGTAGAGAAGCGGCACTGGATGGACCACCAGCATTTCCTGGACCTGATAGGTGCGACAAACCTGATACCTGGCCCGAACAGCACGGAAATGGCGATCCATATCGGACATGAGCGATGCGGCTGGAAGGGGTTGCTGGTGGCGGGTTGTTGTTTTATCTTCCCGGCAGTGCTGATCACGGGAGTGATCGCGTGGCTGTATAAGCAGTATGGGCAGTTGCCCCAGGTACGGCCTTTTATTTACGGGATAAAACCGACGATCATTGCGATCATCCTGGCGGCGGTGTTTCCGCTGGGAAAGAAGGCATTGAAGTCGGTGGAACTGTGGGTGACCGGGGTACTGGCACTGGCGGCCTCGCTGGCAGGGTTGAATGAAATTGTGGTGATGTTCGGGGCGGGGCTGGTGGTTCTATTGTTGTATCTGGTGCGTCGGTCCGGGACGGCTTTGCCTTTAGTGCTCCTGGAGATACCTTTTTTTTCGGAGGTGAATGTGCGCATTTTCCTGGTCTTTCTGAAGATCGGCGCGATCCTTTATGGCAGCGGGTATGTGCTGTTTGCTTTTCTGGATAGTGAGTTGGTGGCAAAAGGCCTGTTGTCCCGAACGCAATTGGTGGATGCGATCGCGGTGGGGCAATTTACACCTGGGCCGGTGTTTTCGTCGGTAACCTTTATCGGCTGGCAGATGAGCGGGCTGCCGGGAGCCGTCATGGCGACGGTTGCTGTGTTCCTGCCGTCCTTTGTGTTTGTAGCCATGTTGAATCCGTTGGTGCCCCGGATGCGGCGCTCTAAATTGTTCTCCGCGTTCCTGGATGGGGTGAATGCGGCTTCGGTGGCCATTATTATCACGGTCTGTATCGTATTTGCACGGGATACGGTGACCGATTGGCGGACGGTGCTGATCGCGCTGCTGAGCATGGTAATGACCTTTGGGTTCCCGAAAGTAAATACGGTGTTTGTAGTGATCGGCAGCGCCATCGCAGGCTATGTGCTGCAAGTGCTGTAATTTTGTCAAATGAGAATACTGGTGATCGAGGATGAAGATCGGGTGGCATTGCCTCTTAAAAAGGGATTGGAGGAGCTTGGCTTCTTGGCGACGGTGGCTTCCGATGGATTGACGGGGAAAAGGCTGGCGTTTAGCGAATCCTACGATCTGATCATTACGGATATCCTTCTACCGAAGATCGATGGCATTGAGCTGTGTAAACAGATCCGGCGGGAGTTGCCGGATATACCTATTATCATGCTTACTGCATTAGGAACTACCGATGATAAGGTGGAAGGATTTGATTCCGGGGCGAATGACTATATGGTAAAACCGTTCGATCTCCGGGAGCTGCATGTCCGGATCCGGGAATTGCTGAAGCGTCGGAAAGCAACCGGGAATAGTCCCCGGAAATCTATTCTTATTGCGGGAGACCTGGAACTGAATCTGGGGACGGGTATCGTAAAAAGGGCCAACAAGGAGATAAACCTGACAAGAAAAGAGTTCAGGCTGCTGGAATATATGATGAACAACCAGGGGAGGGTACTGTCGAGAGCTGAGATCGCCGAAAATGTCTGGGAAACAGCTTTCGACACCGGAACTAATTTTATCGACGTATACATTAACTATCTAAGAAAGAAGATCGATAAGGATCATGCCCACAAACTGATCCAGACCCGGGCGGGGATGGGTTTTATTTTTAAAGAGCCGTCATGAAGATCCGGTTAATGC